>Ga0310786_10002301_pt1 | contig 29462 bp, 29 predicted proteins | sample AusTroGonzalo_MG_FD_203881 | JGI IMG/M metagenome (GOLD analysis project Ga0310786, IMG submission 203881) | Bovine rumen microbial communities from tropical cattle in Woodstock, Queensland, Australia - Gonzalo_03 (v2) (version 2) | ecosystem: Host-associated > Mammals > Digestive system >...
ATAATCTTGTATATCAGGATTCTCTTTGATGATGTTATTAACATAGGTGAGAAGTAGATTGGCGTTCAACTGCCAACGATTGCCCGAAATGAGCGCGGAAAGAGACGTGAGCGAAGTGAAACGACCAGGACGCTCATAATCCAACGAGTTGGCTTTCATTTCCTGATAGAACACATCCTGAGCCAAAGCAAATTGCAACTTTTTCACCGTTCGGATGGAATCTTTCTCAGAAATAGGCGTAAATAACACTGTATTAGAAAGATAACTCTCAGTCTGGTGATAGCGGTTGTCCAAGAATCCCGCAGCATTCAGATAGTCAGGATCATAATAGCGGGTATAATCGTAGTTGAACTTCGCGTTGGCCTGGTATGCCCATTTATCATTAAAATACTTGTGATAATGGACTTGTCCGAAAGCATTCTGATTCCAAAGTTTCTGATGCGAATCCATATTGTAAAAAATGGTAGCAGAAGGCAGTTCTCGTGCGGAATTGTAGTAATAGAGTTTTACATTGAGACGCTGTGTTCTGTCTATCTGCCAAACGGCATTAAATTCAGTGTTAACCGCCTTGGTTTCAGCATTCTTTCGCACTTCGCGCGATGTGCTGTCGTTCACACCGCCGTAGTGCAGCGTGTAGGGATAGTTACCCTTGGAACGCATGAAATCGGCCGAAAGATTCCAATAAAAGAGACGGTCATCGCGTTTCTTTGAACGCACCTTATGCATCACGGTCGCTTGAATCCCATATAATCCGTAAAGACCAATGGTCCCCCCTATGCGGAAACTGAACGGTTTTTCTGGTATCGTATTTATCGTATTGATTTTCAGCAAGCTACTGTAAGAGAAAAGTCTGGCGGGAACAAAAAGTTTGTCATCCAACCCGATAATCAGAGACAGGGACGACACATTGTCCAATGAAAGTTTGCCCAAATCTATCTGGCCTGTCTGGCAATCGGTGAGGGCAATGTCGTCGTATGCCACGCCAGTATGCTGAGTACCGAGACCGCGCACAGAAACCGTTTTCATACCGCCGGTGCCACCATAGTCACGCACCACCACTCCCGACATATACTTCAGTGCATCAGAGAGTTGCAAAGTGGGAAGTTGTTTGATTTCCTGAGCGGAAATTTGCTGGGTGGCGGCTGGGCCCGTAAAGACCTGTTGCGGAGCATTGGCATTGATATTGACCTCGCGAAGACGTTGGCGATGCAGGGTATCCTTTGGCGTTTGAGCATAACCATAAGCACCGCCTATAAGACAGAAAACCAACAGGATACAATATCTGAAAAAGGGGTTTTTCATTCAAAATAAAAGTACGGCAAAAGTACATAAAATCCCTATATTCACAAAATGATGATTCCCCCTGTAGAGACGTTTCCTGAAACGTCTCTCCTGAAACGTCTCCTGAATCGTCTCTCCTGAAACGTCTCCTGAATCGTCTCTCCTGAAACATCTCTACCGTATTCCGAATAATTAAAAACCGGGATATTCGAAAAAATGTATTTTTGCCGCCGTTTTATTTCATATCCATAAAAATTGTAAGATTATGAAAAAGAATGTTTTTAAAACCATCGTACTATTGAGTATCGCTGCATTATGCGGCCTTGGCAACCTTTCCGCACAAGAGCAACAAGACAAAAAAATTACCTACAACTTTATCAATGAATACGGTTTCTTTCTTGGTAAGAATGTTGGGTGGACAGGTGTGTTCATCAACGGTATCTCCATCAAACAGAATGACGCTATCGGTATTGGTCTTGGTTATGGCTTAAATACGGGTTCCTTCCAAGAAGTGCCCATCTTCCTCAATTACCGTCACTACTTCGACACGGGCAAGAAACTGAAACCCCTCGTCAACGTGGCAGCTGGTATCGGTCTGCATTTTTGGACGGAAGAGCAAGAGATTCCCTCTGTGATTAATGGCTACACCTATTATGATTTTATAGAGGAAAACTGCAGCGGTGTAGGTCTGTACGCTACACTTTCCGGCGGTTTCCGCGTGAAAGCATTATCCTTCACCGGCGGTTTCTTCTTCAGAACCTTCCCGAGTCAACAAGGATTCAATGGCGGTATCGAAGCCAAAATAGGTTATACCTTTTAGTGATTCGATTGCACGGAGATTTTCCCGTGTACCAGCACTTTTAGAATCCCCGCCCAATAGCCGCAGCCATAGCTGAAATGGATGGTGGCGAATACAATGGGCATCAAGAGAAGATCGGGCCAACGGCGGATGCCATGAAGTCCCGCAAAGAGGCCCAATAGAATGTACAGGATTAATACCGAAAGGTATATCCACATTATAACAGAACTAAAAAAGCTGAGCAACCCTCCGAGGATGACACCTGCCAAAAACAACGGCGGGAAGAATTGCCGGAGGGTTGTTGGCATATGTAACTTTTTGTTAACCAACGGTTTGAAGAGGCCGTATTGGTAAAACATCTTGGCCGTTTTGCTGATAGTGTCGCGCGCGAAATAATCGACCACAACCTTGGGCATCAACAGGATTTTGCCGCCATGACGAATGATTCTGCCATTGAATTCATCATCTTGATTTCGGACTAATTCTTCATCAAAAAAGCCGATTTTATCAAAAATTTCGCGACGGAAGCAGCCAAACGGCACCGTATCCACCCACATTTCGTGATCTGTTCCTATGCGAAAATGGGAATTCCCCATTCCAAAGGGACTGCTCATGGCATGTGCAATGGCGCGACACATAGGCGTGTCTTTCGCAGGTAACGTGCGGCACACGCCCCCGACATTATCCGCATCTGTGATTTTTAACTTATTGACTAACTGAGAGAAATAATCTTTCGGATAGCGTGCGTGCGCATCCAAACGAATAATTACATCCCCATTGGCATTCTGGATTCCGATATTCAGCGCCGATGGAGCGATGCGTTTGGGATTGTCAAGCAGACGGATGAACGGATAACGGCTACTGTAATCGCTGATGATGTCACGCGTGCGGTCACTGCTCTGACCGTCAATGAACAACACTTCCATATCATCATGCGGGTAATCCTGCGACAAAATGGAATGAATGCACTCTTCTATGCGCTTCTCTTCATTGTATATGGGACAAATGACAGTAATCATTGCTATAAAGTTAGGATTTGGGAATAGAGCGTGATATATTGTTGGGCGACATGATTCCACCGGAAAGTGCTGAAAATATCAGTGGATAACGATTGATAGTTTTCAGGATGGCTTAACATTTTTTCCAATGCCTCTGTTATATCTTTAACATTCAGCGGATTGACGGCCTCCCCGATATGTTCGGAAAACATTCCGTCAATGGCCTCGCCGCGGCTCCAGAGCACGGAAAGTCCCTGCGACATCGCTTCAATATAGACCAGCCCGAAAGTTTCTGATTTAGAAGGCATTGCCAAAACTTGATTGGAACGATACAGCGTCCTCATCACCTCCAAATCAGTAACTTTACCATGATAGGTGATACAATCGGAATGTTTCGACATCAGCGCACAGACATGGTGTTCGTCATCGCCTCCGTCACCCGCAACATCCAAGTGAATATCCGGGAATTTCGCACGCAAATCCAAAACGGCCTGTATCAATCGAGGCAAGTTTTTGTTACGATTGAAGATGCCGGCATAGAGTATATGGTGCGGACTTGAGGTGTTCTGATTCGGTTGTAAGTTGTTGATCCAAAACTCATTGATACCATTTGGCACGACAGCTGCTTTCTGGGCAACCGTATCCCGCATTCCCGCTAATGTCAGGTGCTTGAGCAGGCGTTGCTGAAGGGCAGGCGCAATAAAGACCACCTTGCCGGCGGATTCCAAAACAGCACGATGCACCCACCAAAGATGAGGCATGTACCGTAAAAATGCGTTGACATCGCAGTTGCGCACCGCCACCACGTATGGAATACCATATCTGCGATTCAACTCCATGGCCACCATGCCGTCACTGAACAAAGTGGTGGCATGACAACAGGAAATCTTGCTAAGATCCACCTTTTTCTCGATTTCGCGAACTGTGCGCTCCACTTTATGGAAGAAAAACAGCCGATGGACGCGCTTCAGGATGTGAGCGTAGATGAATGTAGTGTTCTCCCCTTCGAAGATGTTGTTCTCAGGTGTATGCTTACGCACCGGCGAGAATACCACTTGCTTCACCCCCGCATGATCCAACTCACGGTACAAATTAGTATGAACTTTACTGTAGTACAAGTCGTTACAAACGTGTAGGACCGTGTCGGCGTTGTCAGCTTCAGCTCGGGCTTCCATTCTATCCGACCGCAAGGAATAGCCTAAAAGCAAAAAGGCAAACATCTGCACCAGTCCTGGACCATATGGGAAATTGGGTTCGGCAAAACTAATCATCAAAGGAATGGAACAAACCAACCAGCCCACTTGTTTGACCTTTGACCTGCGGGACTTGAATATTTCTATTAAAGTACTGATACCGAAATAAATATAGAACAACAACAACGGCAACGAGAAGTAACTATAACGTACCAAGCGTAGCAAAGGATAGTTATGGATGAAAGGTATCTTCATCGGAGTTTTCAAATCCTTCACGGCATGGTGGTTAATCAGAATATCAATGCCGGTTTGGTTGCGTGTCCAACGGCGCGATGTGACATCATTGAGGTTGTCTGCATCTTTTCCGCCATACATAAACGTATGCATCTCATTACTGATGAACCCATTGTAGATAATATAACCTATCAGCAGAATACCGATAATCGTCAAAACCGTTTTCACATTCCACTTCGGATGAAATTCTGCATCTTTAGCGGTAATCAACAACATAAAAGCGATCAAAGCAAAGCAGTCGGAGCGAGCCCGAATCAGCACAAGACTCAGCAATGCCAGAAAACTCACCACCCAGAAAGCAGTACGGTTTTCCTTCATCTTCATGCCAAAAAAGAAACAGGCGGACGCCCCTATGGCCACCATGGCTCCCAATTGATTCTTTCCTTCATTAAACATGTAGCGTTCAGGGACGTACAGCCCCCCAGCATAATACAGACAATTACATATGGTGACCGCGACAAGCAAAACGGTATAATAATAGCTCATATTCGCCCAATCGCGTTCATCCCACGTCAACCCCATTCCAATGACAACCGTAACCAATGCAATAGCCAGCTGTGAGATGTCACTCAGATGGATTGGAATAATGAAAATGAACACGGACATACAGACAATCGTGACCAATAACAGTCGGACGAAACGAGCAGACAAACTGCGGGACAGCGAAAACGTCAGCACAAATGCCACAGCTGTAAGTGCCATCACCACATAGCGGGCGATATAATAGGCAGGCATCAAGTACACCCATGGCAGAAACATTACTGTAGAAAGACACAGTATTGTAATAATCAGCGATTTAGCAATTCGTTGTTTCATTATTATAGCTTACGGTTTACAATTGATTATACATTATAAATTGTGAATCGGCAATTCCACCATGCTTCCAAACAGCAAATCGCTCTCGGGCAGGCGACAAACGGAAAAGGTTTGGAGAGCGTTTCTGCATATTCAAACAGCTGGTCCATGCCATCAGGCTTGGGCACGGTGAAACCCTCGGGCGCCGCTTTCCCTTGACGGTTAAGACGTTGCAACTGCCAGTCGCGGTCGAAAAAGTAGAACGCCGGCTTCTGTCCCTCGCCACGCCCGATACAGCACAGCACGTACTTGGCCACACCGTTGAAACAGTAGAATTTATAATCCACAGGTGAATTTCCGCGCTCCGGCTCAATGAATTTCTCACAAATCAGCACCTTTTCGGCAATATCGTACTGAGGTTCAGCCGCCAACAGATGGAACTTAAACTTTTGGAAACGCTTCAGGTCGCGAATTGCCGCAGCTTTGTCGAGCGTTGACTTGTCCGTACAGACCACATTGCCGCCATTGCCAAAGTTCCATTTCAGCACAAACTTGTCCGGCAGTTTGTCCCAATCAATCTCTTCCGGATGATGATACGTGGCAACCACCTCCGTCAAAATATGCTCCAAACCATTCCTTTTCACATAATCACGGACTTGCCACTTGTCGGCGCACTGCATCACCAACGCATTGTCCTTATAATAATGCAGCTTCATCCATTGAATCTTCTCGTCCAATGTTTGCGGATTATCCAAGTCCGGTTTTCGATGATGACACAGCCGAAATAGAAAATTAATCGTCAATTTCGGCGAAATCGTCGTCATCAAATAGCGAAACCATATGTTGGGAGCAGAACGTAATTCCATGACTATTTTTTTCGATGAATGATATTGGAAATAATGCCAAAATAGGTATCTAATTCTTCCATTTTCAAAATCTTAGCAATAAGTATATAGAGACCAATGTAGAGCGCAATTTGCAGCAACATGATGAGATAAGGATGGCAGTGCAACAGCAGACCGAGCCCGTATATCAGAGCACCCGTAAGCAAAGCCAGAAACAAACATATGCCTACATCACCTAACTGTTTAAACAAACCGTAGTTAATGAGTTTTTTATTCACCAATGCGTTGATTACAAAGCTAATATAAGCAGTACTCGCCACCGCCCAAAGCAGTCCATATATGCCGAAACGCATACCGAACAATATCAATACAATTCCTATGAGCCGTTTAATGATTTGAATGACGAAGTATATTTTTCCTTTTCCTAACGATTTGATTACGTTGGTGTTAAGGGTATTAACGGTATAAATAAGTCCCGATATGCAAAGAATTTGGAAATATGGAGCAGAAGGTTCCCACTTACTACCGTAAAGCAGGCAGATGAGTGGCTGCGCAATAATCATGAGCAAAACCATCATCGGGAAATTGAGGAATGTGAGGGCTTTCGTGCTTTTTCGTACGCCCACCAACAGTCTGTCGGGATCGTCTTGAAGGGATGCGAACGCCGGAAAAGTGACATCGTTGACGATAGAGGAGAGTCCTGTCACAGGAATTTCTTCCAACTTTTTGGCTTGTGAGAAGAATCCTAAATCGCTGGCTGAAAATCGTTTACCAATAATCAATCCTTGTAGATTAGTGTAGAGGGTCTCCGCCAAAGAGGAAAGCAACATCAAACCTCCAAAACTGAAAAGGGTTTTGAGCGAATCGAAACTAAACTCCCATGACGGCCTCCATGTGCTCATCTTCCACAGTAACAGCACATTAACAATTGACGCAAGAATGGCGGAAGCCACCAAACTCCAGGCTCCGAATCCGCGCAATGCCAAGGGAATGGCGATAAGCGTTCCTGCCAAGGCAGCAGCCATATTCCGGACAGCCAAAGCTTTGAAATTCATCTGCTTCTGCAATTGTGTGTATTGCACAATGGAAAACGACTGGATGAGAAGCACCAAACTTTGCACCCGCAGCAACGGTTTCACTAAGGGCAATGCATAGTAATCCGCAATGAATGGCGCGGAAACAAACAAGATAAGGTAAAACAACGCAGCCACGACCAGATTCCAATAGAAAACGGTCGAGTAATCGATATGTTCAGGATTTTTCTTTTGGACGAGTGCAGCTCCTAATCCACCTTGAATGAAGATGTTAGATACAGCAAGAAAGATGGCCAGCATAGCAATGGCACCGAAATCCTCCGGCATAAGGAGTCGGGCAAGCACAAGGTTGGTCAGGAAATTGATGGTTAACGTTCCCACCTTTCCTATGGCACCCCACATCATGCCGGAAACCGTTTTCTCTTTCAGATTGTCTCCCATATGCTACTTTTCGATGGCTGTGCTAATGTCTTCTTTCGTAACTTGCTCTTTTCCAATTAAATATTGTATTGTTCGGGCATCGTGGCGAAAATCTTTTTGCAGAAGCGAGCTGGCGAGAGTAATGATGGCATCAGCAATGGATGTGTCCGTCCCAGCGGCCTTGCCTAAAGAAGAGAACAAACCAAGTCCTACAGGTACATCCTCGTTCAAATAGCGATGGTTAACCATGGCCGGCCCCTTGTTGGCGGCATTGGAAAACGAACGGAAGACATCCATGGCATCTTTCGTCAAGTCACTCTCATTCCGCCACTTGGCAGCATCGAAATAGTTGAGCGGGTCACAACCAAAGGTGGTCAACAGACTGTTTTTCTGTTCGTCAAAATCACGGATGACCTGCAGCACCGATGGCGTGAAGGCCTCTTTGTACATCCAAAACTCGCCATGGCTGTGCTCGATACGTGCCGCGGAAAAAAGCATTCCAATGGGATGCACGATCATGTTGGGGTTGTGCATCGCGGATTCAAGTATGTGTTTGCGCAAATAGCGCGTATTCTCGAACAACGGCGTGAAAAGACTCAGCACACGCTCCGCCTGCGAAACGGGTAGCACTGAAATAGCATTGCGGGGATTGTAGAAGGTAATGCGGACATACAAATCCATGATTCGGCCATTGTATGCCGTGGTCTCCCATTCACTATAGACAACGTTCTTATGGATGTATTTCTTGAAAATCAAGCTGCCCATATAGCCAGGAACCAGCACAATCACCTGATTGTCTTTTACATAAGGGGCTATCAGCTGTGCCACCTCTTCATGACAAAGTGTGGTGGTCATCACCATGATGATGTCGGCAAACGAAACGGCCTTTTCTACATCGCGGGTGATGAATGCCGGTTTCGCGAAAAACATGCGACCATGGTTGGTCTCATCTTTCACGTTAAAGCCTCCTTCCTGCTGTATCAGCTCAAAAAACTTGCCATTGGCCACGCTTGAAGTCTTCAACAATGCGACCTCTACATTCTGCTCTATCAACTTCGCAGCATGAACCAGTCCGGAATTTCCGCAACCGACAATGGTGATTCTCATATCCTTATCTACTTAACTGGCAATAAATCAATATTATACAAAATCAATTGATATATTTGACACAAAACAACAAAAATAAGATTTTTCAGATTGGCTTTACCGTTTTAACAATTATTAAGAGTTCAAAATACTATTTTAAGAGTTATTACGTTACACTATTTTTTGGAATTAAATTGTATTTTTGCACTTTTGAAATCTATCGTTCTATAGACTGGTATTCATGAATAAACCGACAGCAAAAAAGAGAAAACTCACCCCTGACAGTGTGGGGTTCCATATATTGATGGCCCTTGCGGTCACCTTTGTCATCTTTGCCCTCACCATCCTGTTTCTGAGGCTGTTCACCCGTCATGGACATGAGATTGAGATGCCTTCCTACCAAGGGCAATCGGCGGAAGAACTCACGCAAAATGGGAGAAGCGAAGGATTCGTTTTTGTGGTCAGCGATGAACTTTACGAAAACGGCGCGACACCGGGTACCGTGCTGAAACAGAACCCGCAAGCCGGCGAGAAAGTGAAACGAGGCCGCAAAGTCTATCTCACGGTCGCTGCCGCCGAACCACCGACCATCAATATGCTGGAACTCCGCGACCTGTCACTGCGACAAGCCCAAATCATGATTGAATCCCAAGGTCTTGTGCTGGATCGCATCATCGAGAAGCCCAGTCCGTATGAAAATGTCGTGCTGGAAGTTCTCTACAAAGGGCATTCCATAGCATCGGGTACCCCTATCAAACAAGGAGAAAAAATCACGTTGGTTGTCGGCAAGAATATCGGCGACCTACCTGACAGCACTCAAACTGCAACTCCAGAGATTTAACCAAAACCATTATAGACAAATCATTCTATGAATTTCAAATTAAAACTTAGCATTCTATTCTTATCTCTCATCCCTTTTATCGGTCAGTCACAAGAATTGCTGACCGGCGTGGTGCAAAACACCACTATTGTCAAAGAAGCCAAAAAAGGTCTGAATGGCCATCACATACGCTCTGCCGAAGCTGTGAAACTACCCTTCTTGGACGATTTCTCCAACTATTCCGGCTATCCTAATGCACAACTATGGCTCGACCGTCAAGGGTTTGTCAACACCGGCTTCGCGGTCTATCCACCCACTATCGGCGTAGTGACCTTGGATGCCTTGAACGAATACGGTGAGGTTTATCCACAAGCAAACCGCAGCACGTTCCCTGCTGACACACTGACTTCCAATCTGATACGATTGGACACCAATTTCCGGACGAATCACCCGATGCGTGTAAGTGACTCCATATATATGAGCTTTTACTACCAGCCTGCAGGTGCCAGCAAATCCTATCCGGCTGGCAATTGGGAAATTGTCGGCGATGCTCCGGAAAGATCCGACAAATTAGTGCTGGAATTCGGATATGGCACGGGCCAAGTGGTGTTCGCAGGCTTCATATACGAAGATTACATCATTGGACCAAATGAACATTATTTCATAGGCGATTCCATTGAAAACCCTTACATGCCAGGCACTTATTACGTTTTTCAAAGTGATGCATACTCCGGCCAAGTCATTCAAATGCCCACAGACTCCATCTTTGAAGATGAATACATCTGGAATGAGGTGTGGTCGTCAAACGGCTGCGATGTCAGCGAATGGATTGCCGATAATCCGCTGGAGTATTTCAAACAGGTGCTCATTCCTATCACAGATGAACAGTATTTCCGAAACAATTTCCAGTTCCGCTTCCGGAATTACGCCAGCCTGGACCTGGATCCATGGAGTATGGGGAACATTGTCGGTTGGTCAAGCAACTGTGACCAATGGAATCTTGACTATATACGCATCGATGTCGGACGCTCTCAAAACGACCGCTATCCCAGTGATGTGGCTTATGTGACACCTTCCATGTCTACATTGAAAGATTACCAAGCAATGCCATGGCACCAATATCGTCAATCGGACATGATCACAAAATTCCACAACGACCTCAGCAATCTGTCCAATACCGTAAAAAACACATTTTACACTTTCAGAATTGAAGACAAGAATCATCAGACTATTTATGTGAATCCGCTGAACAACGAAAATGCGGATCCTTACTATCCGAACGGGTTGCACAACAAAGAACACCATGTCGCCCCAAACTTGGAAATGGCATACGAATATGACGGCGCCGACAGTGCAGTGTTCACCATCACGCATGTTTTCGGAATGGTGGGTGCCAACGACGACTGTAAAGCCAACGACACCTCCCGTTTTGAACAGAAGTTCTATAACTACTACGCTTACGACGATGGCACGGCAGAAGCCGGCTACTGCTTGCTCTCCACCATGACAATCCCTGAAGCCTCTCTCGCTGTAAGGTTCACATTAGCCCAGCCCGACACTTTGCAGGCGGTGCGCATGTGGTTCAACCATACCCATAACGATGAAAATGTGGAATCTTTCTCGTTGATGGTTTGGGACGATGACAACGGCCTTCCCGGCAACGTGTTATACGAGTTGCCTTCACAATTGCCTGAATTCGCTGACGATTATCTGAATTTTGTAACTTATTATCTCGAAGAACCGCTGCCTGTCTCTGGAACGTTTTATGTCGGTTTTCACCAAAATCATGATGTCCAACTCAATATCGGCTTCGACCAGAACTGCGATGCCCGTGGCAAGTTTTTCTATCGCACGGCTGCATCCTGGCTCGAATCTTTCTACAAAGGCGCTCCCATGATTCGTCCTGTCGTTGGTAAATCCTACGATCACTCCCCCGTACACACATATCCGCAAGCAGACATCAAACTCTACCCCAATCCTACCGATGGTGTGTTGCATGTGGAAACCAACTCATTGGATTTGGAAATGAACTATCAGATAATGAACGTTTTCGGACAATGCCTTGAATCCGGGACGCTCACTTCGAATGACATTTCCTTGGCTCACTACCCCACCGGAGTCTATTTCGTAAAACTTAGCTCCCAAAACCAAATTCTTAAAACTGAAAAAATCATCAAAAAATAGCTATGAAATTTAATTTGAACAGACCTCTGGTCTTCTTTGATCTGGAAACCACCGGCTTGAATGTCGGAAAAGATAAAATCGTGGAGATTTCTCTCCTCAAAATCATGCCTGACGGCGAGGAAATCAGCCGTACCGAACTGATCAATCCTGGAATTCCCATTCCGGAAGAATGCTCCGCCATTCATGGTATTACCGATGAGGACGTGTGCGACAAACCCACATTTCCGGAAATTGCAGACGACCTGATGGCTTTCATCGGCGATGCTGACTTGGCAGGCTTCAATTCCAATAAATTCGATGTACCGCTTTTGGTGGAAGAATTTCTCCGTTGCGGCCGTCGCTTCGACTTAAGAAACCGCTATCTGATTGATGTACAGAATATCTTCCATAAGATGGAGCCGCGCAATTTGGTAGCCGCCTACAAATTCTATTGCAACGGCGATCTTACCAACGCTCACCAAGCAACCGCTGACACACGGGCCACCTATGAGGTCCTGAAAGCGCAGTTGGAGCGTTATGATGGAGTGGAATACACCGACCGCCACACGAAACGGACTTATGTTCCCGTACAAAACGATGTGAAAGCCCTGAGTGCTTTCACCACCGAACGCCCGACCGTGGATTTGGCCGGACATATCGTGATGGATGACCAACAAAGACCTGTTTTCAACTTCGGCAAACACAAACAAAAACCAGTCAGTGAGGTCTTCAAAATGGAACCGGCCTACTATGACTGGATGATGAAAGCTGACTTCCCTCTATATACGAAGGAAGTCATTACTCAAATATATCACGAAGTCTCTTTGGAGAAGAAGTTTTCTAGATAACGGCTATACGAATTCTCTGCCGAAATCTACTTGAATATCAGTAACATACTGGCGGATTTGCTGCTCTTCTGACTTTTTGCAGATGAGCAGCATGTCGTTATTTTCCACAACGATATAATCCTCCAACCCTTGAATGACCACCACTTTGTTGCGCGGCACGTGGACGATACATTTGTTGGTATCATACATTTTAACATGGTTGCCGACAACTGTATTGAATTTGTCATCCTTTTTGCGCAGCTCATACAAAGAACTCCATGTTCCTAAATCCGACCAACCGAAATCCGCAGCATATACTCTTACATTGTCTGCTTTCTCCATGATGCCGTAGTCAATGGATATCTTTCTGCATACCTGATAGATACGGTCAATAAACTCCTCTTCACCGGGAGTGTTGTAAATACCTTCTCCCTGTTTGAAAAGATCGTTGATGTCGGGCAAATATTCCTCGAATGCTTTCTCGATAGAAGCCAAGGACCACATGAAGATACCGGCATTCCACAGAAAATCACCGCTGTCAAGAAAACTTTTGGCCATCTCAAGCTCGGGCTTTTCCGTGAAAGTCTTAACGGCATACACTGAAGAATTTCCAGGTAATACGTTGTCTTCATCATATTGAATGTAACCGTAACCTGTGTTCGGGAAAGTGGGACGGATGCCAATGGTGAGCAAACAGGGATTTTGTTCAACGATGTCCATTCCTTTGTTGATGACATCCTCAAACAAATCCTCTTTTTCAATATAATGATCAGAAGGAGCCACCACAATCACGGCATTGGGATTCATAGCCTTGATCTTGCTGTTTGCGTACGCAATGCACGGAGCCGTGTTGCGGCGATATGGTTCCAACATGATTTGGTCGTCCGCAATATCAGGCAATTGTTCGCGTGTGATCTGATGATAAGATTTGTTAGTGACAATATATATATTCTCCTTCGGACAAATACGGGCGAAGCGCTCGAAAGTCTTTTGGATTAAAGTCTGTCCATCACCCAATATATCAATGAATTGTTTGGGTGTTGTACTGTTACTCATAGGCCAGAAGCGTGCACCCACACCACCTGCCATGATAATACAGTAATAGTTTTTATTCTGCATGATGATTATTTGGTGATAAAAAGGTTCTCTCAACGGTATCCGCTGTAGAGACGCGATGAATCGCGTCTCTACAGACAGACAATCAATTAATTCTCGTTCAATGCCTTAACACCAGGCAATTCCTTACCTTCAAGGTATTCCAACATCGCGCCACCACCAGTGCTGATGTAGGAAATGTAGTTACCAAGGTCGTATTTGTTGACCGCCGCGATGGAGTCGCCGCCACCCACGATGGAGTAAGCGCCAGCCAATGTAGTAGCCGCTACGCTTAACGCTACAGCGCGGGTACCTTCACTGAATTTCTCCAATTCGAACACGCCCACAGGACCGTTCCACAGAATGGTCTTGGAATCTTTGATAACCTTCGCGATATTCACGCGGCTCTTCGGACCGATATCCAAAGCTTCCCAATTGTCAGGAATATTGTTGTCTTCCGTCACCAAAACATTGGCATCGTTGCTGAATTTATCGGCGCAGACACTGTCAACACGGCAGACGAAATTCACGCCAGAAGCTTTCACTTGGTCGAGAATCTCCTGAGCAACGGGCAACATATCAGGCTCATACAATGAGTTGCCAATGGTAAAGCCCATAGCTTTCAAGAAGGTGTAGCTCAGACCGCCACCCACCACGAGGTTGTCAACCTTGGGGATGAGGTTCTTGAGAATGTTGATTTTCGTGGAAACTTTAGAGCCACCGATGATTGCGGTGAAAGGACGCTCCTGACCGTTGAGGGTCTTTTCGAGGTTCATCACCTCGTTATAGAGCAGATAGCCGGCGAAGGCTTTGCCCGGGAAGCAACGAGCCACGGTAGCCGTGGAAGCGTGCTCGCGGTGCGCGGTGCCGAATGCATCGTTTACATACACATCGCCCAAACGTGCGATAGCTTTGGCGAAATCGACGTCGCCTTTCTCCTCTTCCTTGTGGAAACGCAGGTTCTCCATCAAGACAATGCTGCCGGGCTTGAGACCTTTGCAGAGGGTCTCAGCCTCAGCGGTCATCACATCACCGCCGAAAACAACCTCTTTGCCAAGGATTTCGGACACCGTCTTCACGATGTGGCGCAAAGAAAATTCGTCTTTCGCTTCGCCCTTCGGACGACCGAGGTGAGAAAGCAAAATAGCTGAACCACCGTCATTTAATATCTTGCCAATGGTCTCTTTCGTGCGCACGATGCGGGTGACATCGGTCACGTTGAAATTTTCATCCAACGGCACGTTGTAGTCCACGCGGATGAGGGCTTTTTCGCCACTGAAATTATGTTCTTGAATTGATTTCATATTTTTTATTTTTAGTGAATAAAATAATCATCGTTTTTCATCGTCTCATCGCCTCATCGTTACACCGCCACTTCCGCCTTGATATGCGGATGCGGATTGTAATTTTCTAATGTAAAGTCCTCGTACTGGAAGTCGAAAATGGAGTTGACAGCAGGATTGATGCGCATTTGCGGTAGCGGACGCGGGTCACGTGAGAGCTGTAGTTTGGCTTGTTCCACGTGGTTAGAGTAGATATGCGCATCACCGAAGGTGTGCACGAAGTCCTTGGCTTTCAGCCCGCAGACCTGTGCCACCATCATCGTCAACAGCGCATAAGAAGCTATATTGAAGGGCACTCCGAGGAACACATCCGCACTACGTTGGTAAAGCTGGCACGAGAGTTCGCCATTGCTGACATAAAACTGGAACATGGTATGACACGGCGGCAAGGCCATCTGATCAACGTCTGCCGGATTCCATGCGCTCACAATCAGTCGGCGTGAGTCAGGATTGCGTTTGATTTGCTCTATCAGGCTAGTAATCTGATCTATAACGCGACCGTCCGGAGCCACCCAAGAACGCCACTGCTTACCATAGACGGGACCGAGGTCACCGTTTTCGTCCGCCCACTCGTCCCAAATGGTGACATTGTGGTCGTGCAAATATTGAATGTTCGTGTCGCCACGCAGGAACCACAACAATTCGTATATGATAGAGCGCAGGTGCAACTTCTTGGTAGTCAGCAACGGGAAACCTTTTTGCAGATCGAATCGCATCTGATAACCGAAAATGCTGTACGTGCCCGTGCCTGTGCGGTCGGCTTTATAATGACCCTCGTCGAGGATCGTGCGCATCAGATCTAAATACTGTTTCATTACGCCTCCAAACTCTCCAAAACATCCAGCACATTCTCCAGATGGGTATCCGCCACCTTTTCGATTTCGCCTTTGTCGCAAAGTGTAGCCATTTCAGGATCGATAGGAAGTCTATCCAACAATTTGATATTGAACTCCTTGGCTACTTCTTCGGCGTTGCTCTTGCCAAAAACGGAAATCTTCTCGCCGCAGTGCGGACATTTGATATAGCTGTAATTCTCTATGAGACCAAGCACAGGAATATTCATCATGCCGGCCATGTTCACGGCCTTGCTCACGATGAGGGAGACCAGTTCTTGGGGAGATGTGATCATCAAGATGCCGTCGAGGGTGATGCTTTGGAAGACGGTCAACGGCACATCGCCAGTTCCAGGAGGCATGTCAATCAACAGGAAATCAATGTTTTCCCAAATCACTTCAGTCCAGAACTGCTTTACCATGCCGGCAATCATCGGGCCGCGCCACAGGACAGGGGACTTTTCATCGGCTATCAGTAAATTACTGGAAATCACCTCGATACCAGTTTCCGTAACGGCGGGATAGACACCCTGCTCGCTACCACGCACCATCTCGTGGAGGTTGAACATTTTGGGGATGGAAGGTCCGGTGACATCCGCATCGAGAATGCCTACGCGGTAGCCTTTGCGACGCAACGCCACAGCCAACAGCGAGGTGACAGAGCTCTTGCCCACGCCGCCTTTGCCGCTCACCACACCAATCACTTTCTTAATATTGCTTAAAGCATTCGGATTTTCATGCAAATCTCTGCTTCCGCAGTCTTTCTGACTGCATTCCTGACAGTTATGATTACATTCGCTCATACAAACTTTGATTTGATTTAGAGCGGCAAAGATACGATTTTTTTCGGCAAGAAAAGTTCCTTGGGGTTTCTTGCTGAATGCTAGAAGAATAAAATTATTCGGGATTTTGGTCGTTCTTTTTCCGATTGAGATTCAAGAACTTAGCTTTCTTTTTGAAAACAAATATACTGTTAAGTATATAACCCAAGAAGCCCACCGGGATGGCGGTGATAGCACCTGCAAGATAGTTGTCGATATGGCACTTTTCCAAAAGGCCGATACCCAGACTATTGCAGATCCAACAAATCACATATACCAATATGAATTTGAAGATTAACTTCTTGTCTTTCTTTTTATAGACCAAAGAGCTATATGTGGTGAAATTGAATGCAATGCCGATGACATAACCGAGGAATGAGGCCAGGATGTATGGGTTCGGAACGTGAAAAAAATTGATGATCCACAATAACAATGCGTACACGCACCACCCGAAAGCCGTATTCAGGATGGCTACCAGAACGAACCGGATGAATTGGGGTTCAAAATATCGCTTTAAAAAATCCTTAATCACTATTCAATTTTAAGGCGGCAAAAATAAAAAAATAAACCATACGGACGATATAGAAAAAAGAGTATATTTGCACCCCAAAATTTATTGCGATGGAAGAGAGACAATTGCGCCGCCAATTTAAGATCAGAATCTCAGGTATCGAACTTGGAAAGCATTGTTTTTCAATAGATTGCAACAAAGAGTTCTTTGAACTGGCAGGAATAGACCAACTGACGGACGGCCATTTGAATTTGCGGATTGAAATGGAAAAATCTGAGAAAATGGTTGATTTCGTTTGTCACTTTGAGGGTGATGTCGTGGCCGAATGTGACCGTTGTCTCGCCCCCGTAACCCTGCCGATGAATTTCGATGAAAGACTGCTCGTGAAGTTAGTGTCCGAAAACTACCACTCCGAAGAGGAACAAGAAGACGACATCTGGATGATGGATGAGAACACTTACGAGATCGACCTCTTTCATTTCGTGTACGAATCTATCGTGCTCGCACTACCCATCCGCATCGTGCATGAGGATGACGCCGACGGGAACCCGACATGCGATCCCGAGGTGATGCGCCGCCTAGATGAAATGAACACGGAAAATACTGAAACTGAACAAGAAACGGATCCCCGGTGGGATGCGCTCAAAAATATAAAACTGGATTAATAACAATAAAAAATTAAATAGATATGCCACATCCGAAAAGAAGACACTCTGCTATCAGAAGAGATAAGAGAAGAGCTAACGATTTCATCACCGCTCCTCAGCTGACCACTTGCAGCCATTGCGGTGCCCCCATCCTCACCCATCGCGTATGCCCTGAGTGCGGTTACTACAGAGGCAAACAAGCCATCGAAATCGGTAACGCTGCTGAGTAAACACCCCCTGACGGTGTTTCAAGAAATTACAAACGGATGACATAAGCAATTATGTCATCTTTTTGAGTTTATATTGACATGGATATTATTTTCGCCACACACAACTTGCATAAATCCGAGGAAGTGAGCGCCATCCTCGGACCGAATTACCACATCAAGAACCTGCATGAAATCGGCTGCCCAGAAATTCCGGAAACGGCTGATACTCTGCAAGGAAACGCATTACAAAAAGCACAATACGTGGTTGACCACTATCACGTGAATTGCTTTGCCGATGACACAGGGCTTGAAGTTGAAGCGCTCAACGGCCGTCCCGGCGTGTACTCTGCACGCTACGCCGGCGAAGGATGCACCTATCAGGACAATGTACTGAAAATGCTGGAGGAGATGCGCGGCGTCTCCAACCGCAAAGCCTGCTTCAAAACGGTCATCGCCCTCATCCTTGACGGACAAAAGTATTTCTTCGAGGGCCGTGTTGACGGAGAGATTCTGACCGAACAGCGCGGTACCGATGGTTTCGGCTACGACCCCATCTTCAAACCTCTGGGGTTCCGACAGACATATGCTGAAATGTCCGCATTGTCCAAGAACACCATCAGCCACCGCGCACGCGCAATGCAACAGCTCAAAATGTTCCTTGAGGAATACACAAAAAAATAATCTGATATTTTCACCGTAGAGACGCAACATACTGCGTCTACAATCCATTATTTATTGAAGATACAATTCCACCAGCCCTTCAGGAGTGGTGACGTGGAGGATTTTGTTCTCGCGATCCACATTTGTGACGAACTGCTGGCTGGCGGGGATGAGGATTTCCTTTCCTTCGTGATCCACCTGCATCAGCGGGTTATTGGAGAGTTCCATGAAATCCCTGCAAATGCCGAGTTCTCCCATTTTATCATCAACTACCTTAAAACCAATCACTTCGTGGAAATAAAAGCGATTGCCGGAAAGTTTTGGGAGACTGCTGAGCGGAAGATAGAGATCGGTTTGCACGAACTCTTTCACATTGTCCATGTCCACATCCTGCAGTTTGACAATGAATTGGTTGTTGCCCCTATATTGCAGTTTTTCAATCATATAGGGAAGCATTTCACCATCGGTTTCGATAAAAACGGCATTGAGGTCGAGATAGCGTTCGCAGTCATCGACATCAAAAAAGGCACACAACTCGCCTTTCAATCCGAAAGGTTTCGTTAGTGTGCCTAGATAGTAAAAGTTTTTGTCTGCCATGATAGTCAGGCGGAGAAAAACTATTCAGCAGCCTGTTCAGCTTCTGCTGCGGGTGCTTCCTCAGCAGCTTCGGCAGCGGCTTCTGCTGCAGCAGCTTCAGCGGCTTCTTGAGCAGCCTTTGCCTGAGCGGCGGCAGCCTCAGCAGCCTTAGCGGCCACTTTTGCGGAGATGGCTTCCTTGACTTTCGTCTCAGCGGCCAGACGCTCTTTCACAGCTTTGCGCTTAGCTTCGCGCTCTGCGTTCTCGATGTCTTTCAGCTTGGAGTTCTTCTCCTGCTTCCAGGCTTCGAATTTGCGTTGAGCTTCGTTCTCGCTGAACGCGCCTTTCGCCACACCGCCTCTAAGGTGCTTCATCATGTAAACACCTTCGCGTTTGAGAATCGAACGGGCCGTGTCTGAAGGAGCTGCGCCCACCTCTAACCAATACAGCGCTCTGTCGAAGTTAATGTTCACCGTTGCGGGGTTGGTCAGCGGGTTGTAGGTGCCAAGATCCTCAATAAAACGTCCGTCACGTGGTGCTCGACCATCCGCAATTACAAGGTGGTAGAAGGGTTGATTCTTCTTACCGCGTCTTTGTAATCTGATTCTTGTTGCCATAATACTTTAATTTTTAAGTTTTTAAAATGAGGCGGCAAAAATACAAAAAATATGATTCCAAATTATGTTTTATCCCTTAAAAAAAACTGGATCTTTTAAACCGTCCATTTCCTTCAATCTACAAACCCTCTTTGCCTGCAGATAAAAAGGTTCTCGGACGACCAATGTCTTTCGGACATATTCATGAAGTTCCGACTCGCTCAAATGGCTCGTCAGCGGACGCTTTTTTTTGGAATGTAACAGATGGTCAACCAGTTCATTTTCACCGAGTTGAATATAAATACTGAATGCATTGGCGTTGATTTTCTCCATATTGTCACCAAAACAAGGAGTTCCTCCACCCACGGCAATCACAGTATCATTCATGGATAAAACTTCCATCAAAGCGGCACTTTCCAGCGTCCTAAACGCCGATTCCCCGTACCGTTGGAACAGCAGGGGAATCGCCGTGTGATACTTTTCTTCAATATAAAGGTCAAGATCAACAAAAGCCATGCCCAGCCGGTCAGCCATTTTCTTGCCGGCGGTACTTTTCCCAGCACCGGAAAACCCAACGATGACGACGGTATTCAATTCGGATTCAATATTATTGAACAAACATAGGGGCGAATCATGATTCGCCCCTACATTCTTATTTACATAACCAGCAACATTTCCTTTATCAGGTTGTCGGCGCAGTCGGCAATATCGCTGATGCGGGCGGGCAACATGTAGCAAGGCGTAGTGAAGATTTTGTTGGCTTTGTCGGAGCAAACGCCCTTTTGCACAGTGATTTCGTGCTTTGTGCCGAACGTCTCCACATTGGCGATAGTGCCAGGATCACTGCCGACGGTGATGGTGACATTGCCCAGCACTTTGGCAATCATCACAGGAGCAATGCAGAGGGCACCCACCGGTTTGCCAGCGGCATGGAAGGCACGGATAACTTTCGCCACGTCTTCGCGCACGGTGCAACCCGCACCCTCAAACGCATAGGTGAAGAGGTTCTTGGCGGAACCGTTGCCGCCCGGGAACACCACCGCGTCGAAGTCCGCAACGTTGCATTGTTCAATGGGTTTCACATTGCCGCGGGCAATACGCGCTGCCTCTAACAGCATGTTACGCTTCTCATCCATCGGTTGACCCGTCACGTGGTTCACCACGTGATACTGCCAATCATCGGGTGCAAAAATTTGATATTCGCCACCATTACGGTCGATGGCCAACAAGGTCATCACCGATTCGTGAATTTCGCTGCCGTCCAAGGTGCCGCAGCCGCACAATATTACTGCAAATTTCTTCATAAAAATCCTATCTTACGTTCATTACTTTCCAATAATGGCAGCTAATTCGTCCACACCTTTCGGCAAATGCGGTCCCAACACGCGGTGACCGGTTTCGGTGATCAGCAGGTCGTCCTCGATGCGGATGCCACCGAAGTCGCGGTATTTCTCCACCACATCGTAGTTGATGAAGTCGGCGAACTTGTTCTCCTTCTTCCAAATATCAATCAAATGCGGGATGAAGTAGATGCCGGGTTCAATGGAGACCACGAAACCAGGTTTCAATTCGCGGGCCATGCGCAGCGATGCCCAACCGAATATATTGCTCGGACGCACGGTGTCGTCGTAACCGACGTAAATCTGTCCCAAACCTTCCATGTCGTGCACGTCCAGACCGATTTGGTGACCTAAGCCGTGAACCATGAACAATGCATGAGCACCCAACTCCACAGCTTCCTTCACATCGCCTTTCATCAGACCTAAGTCTTTGAGACCCTGAGCAATAACCTCACAAGAGAGACGGTGCAACTCTTTGTTGTACATACCTGGATGTGCGGCATCGATAGCATCCATGTTGGCTTTCAGCACGATTTCGTAGATTTCTTGCTGCTTTTGAGTGAACTTGCCACCCACAGGCATGGTACGCGTGTAATCGGAACAATAGTTCATCAGTCCTTCTGCACCAGCGTCCATCAGCAACATGTTGCCGTTTTGGAGGATGCCATTGTGCAGGTGATTGTGCAGTGTTTCACCGTGTTGCGAGAGAATCACGGGGAAGGAGATGCCGTTACCGAATGAAAGTGCAATGCCTTCTGCCAGACCTGCCAATTCGCGCTCGGACTCGCCCGCCACCGCGCGACGCATCACGGCGGTATGCATCTTCACACCGATTTCGCAAGCCTTGTCCATCTCGTCGATTTCGCACTGCTCTTTGGCAGAACGCAGGTTCACGATACCCTTGATAAGTTCCACAGAAGCGTGTTCGCGGATATGGTTGACATCTATGCCGGTAAGATTGGCCAACAGAATTTGGTTGTCGCCACGGTAAGGCGGCACAAAGTGGACTTTGCGGCCTTGAGCCTGTGCCTGCTGGATGAAGTCGGCAAGCTGTCCGAACGGGCGTGTTTCCGTCACGCCTACCTTTTCAGCCAAAGAGGCAATCGTCGGTTGGTCGCCCATCCAGATGATGTCGTCGATGGTGAAATCGTTGCCGAAAATAATGGACTGGTGCGCGTCAAAGTCGATGACAGCAGCAATATCGGCAATAGAAAGACCGAAGAAATAGAGGAAATCGCTGTCCTGACGGAAGTTATAGGTGTTGTCAGGATAGTTCATCGGGGCTTCGTGGTTGCCGAGGAACACGGCGATGCCGCCATTCACGGCGTTCATCAATTTCTCTCTTCTGTTTTTGTAAACTTGGGGTTCAAATAAAGGGTTCATATTGTTTGATTTTTTGTTGTTTCTTTGGAGGTTAAGGTTAGAAGGTTAATGATTCCGAATATAGTTGATGGCTGCATCCAGCTGCGGTTTGAAGTCGCCGTTGTAGTCTTTGCGGAGGACAATCTCGTCAGGGGTGTGACCGACACCTTCCCAGACCTTGCCACTGATTTGCGCCTCGAAAGTGGAGGTATAGACGTAGTGTCCCTCCGACAAATTCGAGGTTCCGAACGGACCGCCGTAATTAAGGTCAATACAATCAGTAGGTTGCAGAGGACCGGTACCGCCGTGTGTACGTTCGCCAACGGTGTGACTGGTGGGCAGTACCGCTTTGATGGTTAATGGCTCTATCTCGCCCATACTCACCGAGTTAATATCGCAAATAATCACATAAGGGATGTTCTCGGCTGTAATGTCGCGGTGATACTTCTTATTCGGGTCAATGTAGTAGGGTGTCCACACAGAGTGCTCCAACCGACCCGGTCCCTCTTTGTAGCGTGTCTTCATGATCTCGGTCCGCTCGTTGAGGTAATTGCCAATAAGGTAATCTAAATCATCTTGGTATCCGCCACGGTTGCAACGGTTGTCGAGAATGATGCCGGCGAGTTGTTCACGGGGAGTCTCCGTGATGGCTCTGAAATAATGGTCGAGCAATTGCGCTGCTTCGCCATTCTGGAGCATTATCGGTGTGATGGCAGCAGAAGATTGCCACAAATACGGAATCTTCTGACCATTAGGTAACTTGAATAGGATATAATGGTAGGTGACGTACATATCCAATTCTGGGGCATACCCTACACCAAATTCGTGGGTTTCCACCGTGTATTGCGACTCGATGTTTTCAAGAAATGTCTGAATACCAGCATTTTCATCTGAAGACGATTCAAAATAGTAATCACGGGTGGGAATTTCCAAAGCATAAGGAGAAACGCGTACGGTAGAACTCATGTCATCGGGTGCGGGATGCAGATTCAGGACCCGGAAGGTGAGATGGTGATCACTAAGCCCACCGATAATTTTAGTATAGAGATTATTCAATTCCTCTGTCTTCACGAATCCAACTTGCTCATATTGCTTGTCAAGTTTTTGAAATTCAGGATAGTAACGTTCGTACATCGCATCCCAATCCGTGGTGTCGACGTCCCAGAAGACATAGCCCGTATTGAGGACTTTCCAAAGGTAGTCGAATTGTTCGGTGTAGGTACTATATGCCAGTTTTCCGTTTTCGCCGATGTAAGGCATGTTGTCGGCCTGTTTGCGACAGGAGGTGCACACTAAGACTAATATTGTTGCTATTGTGATGATTTTTTTCATGACGATTCTTTTTTGATGACCCCCACACTGCGCTCCTTCGTCGCTTATGTGGGGTTATTTGCACTTCGTGCGTTTTGCCTCTTCAAGGCTGCTCAAGAAATTATGTTTTTAAAATTGATAGCTAGCCCCTAAGGTTATGGACAAGGTGTTGAGATATCGCGGGTCGCGTAAGTGTGAGGAACTGCGGTGGTGACTGACGAGGTCGTAATAGTAGAGGGCATCAAGATTGATACCCCAGTGGTCGTCCAGTTTATAACTCAAACCTAAACCGCCGATGAGGCCTGCACAAAAACGGGCATCCTCATTCGTGAATTCGCGTATTTCGTTGAAGTCATTAAAATAGACGTAATAGTCTGTCATCCAGTAGGTTCTACCGACTCTACGTTCGCGAAGCCAGTAACCCAAATAACCGCCTGCATACGCATGTCCGCGTAATTTTTCTCCCCCAAAAGAGAAATCGGCCATAATGGGCAGCATCAAATAATAGTTGTGATGGTTGGTGAAGACAGGATCCAAATAGTTGAGATTCCGGTCCATACGGTGCGATCGGCGCATAAAGCTGAGGTCGGCACGAAGGGCAAACCAATCGGTGAAACCATAGCGAGCTTGAATGCCAGCATCGTAACCACTGAATCCGGAATAGGATTCGTCAATACGTCCCGCATTGGAACGAGTGATGGTAGTGTAGTCCCACCCGCCTTTGATGCCAATGGACCATTGGGCATTGGCCGCGAGCACACTACAGAACAAGACCATTGTAACACTTAGTTTTAATAGAAGATTTCTATTCATAATGATAAGTTTTATTCCTAAAATGAGATGGCAAAGGTACAATTTTTTGTTATTGGTTGTTTGCTTTTAGCAAACAACCAAAAGACAACAACAAAAGGTCTAAGTCAACGTACAAAAAAAAGGCGATGCCGTATAGACATCGCCTTTCGTTCGTCTCAAAGACATCCTTTATTGGATTTCGATAGCGCGGGCCGATTTAACTTCCTCTTTGGTCAACTTCGGAAGGGTGACGGTGAGGATGCCGTGCTCCACTTTAGCGGAAATGTTCTCTTTGTCAACATCTTCTGGCAGCGTGTAGCTTTGCTCGTAGTTGGTGTAGGAGAACTCGCGGCGCAGATAGTGGTGCTTTTTCTCTTCTTCTTTGTGTTCCATCTTGTTCTCGATGGCGATGTTCAGGTTGCCATCATCGTTGATGTTCACGCGGCAAAACTCTTTCTTAATGCCCGGCGCAGCCACTTCCATGGTGTAGGCCTTTTCATCTTCCTTCACATTGACTGCCGGTGCGGTGGTATTAGCACGAGGCATTATGTCGTTGTTAAGGAATTCTTCGAACATTGTAGGGAACCAATTGTTTTTAAACATTACGGGTAACATAATAAACCTCCATTTTTTTAATTTGTTAGACTTTTCAATTTTACTGCCGCCTCCGCTTTCGCATCAGCGACACTCCCTATAATGCAACCCACGTGCCAATGCAAAAAACGGACAATTTGTCACTGTCAATGCGACAATCTGTCCATTAACCCTATAAACCATAAACCTTAAACCATAAACCTTAAACCATAAACCTTAAACCAAAAAAAGAGACCCATCTCCCGACAGGTCTCTTTATATTATATATATAATGTAACTCCGTTATTTCGTCACTCTTTCGAGCCACTTCACCATGCCGAGCATGATAGCCATGGAGACGAAGCAAACTGCTGCGAAGACTGCCCAGCAATATTTGATTGGCCAAGCGTTGTACATCACAGGTCCGAGCCAGATCATCAGGTTACCGATAGCGGTAGCACCGAGCCACAAGCCTTGGCACAAACCTACCATGTGGCGAGGAGCCACCTTGGAGACGAATGACAGACCCAGCGGGGAGATGAACAATTCTGCAACGGTCAAGAAGAAATAGGTGACTAACAACACCCAAGGAGCGGCCTTTGCAAGACCAGCGGCAGCCATTTGGGCGAGATCCATTGCGCGGAATTCCGTACCTGACGGGTAGTTGTTCACAATGGAAATAATCATCAGGAAGAGGTATGCCATACCAGCGATAGCCATACCCAAAGCGATTTTACGCGGGGTAGACATCGTGACTTTCTTGTTGAAGATGATCATCAGCGGGGTGAGGACAATGACAAAGTAAGGGTTCAAAGCTTGCCAAATTTCAGGAGCGATAGCATCCGTCTTGACGAAGTCGCGGGCGAACACAGACAAAGATTGACCATTCTGGTGGAAAGAGAACCAGAAGAAGATAGCGATACCCAGCACTGCGAACAAAGCATACAGACGTTGTTTGATTTCCGTAGCCATAGCTTCTTTTTCCTCAGCAGTGTATTCAATCACCTGAGCCTGCTCTTTCTTAGCGGGTTGCGGGAATTTATACTTGTTCACCATGAAAATAACCAAAGAGATGATCATGGCAACCACAGAAGCGATGAAAGAGAAGTGCACGCCTTGGTTGAAGACGGTGATGTAGTCGGAGCAGAAAGCAGCGGTGTCGGTGAAGTTATAACCGGGTTGCAGCACAGCGGCCATGGTCTCGGTGAACTTCTGGGTCTCCTGACCGTTCGCAAGGAACTGGTGACAAAGACCTGACATATCAGCATTATAAACAAGGTGATGTGCTTTCAGCCACCATTCGCGCAAGAACGGAGCAATGAACGGAGCGAAGAAACCACCGATATTGATGAAGACGTAGAAAATCTGGAAACCAGAGTCACGGCGTTTTTTAGCCTCAGCCAATGCCTCTTCGCCATTTTTCGCAGCCTCAGCTTCGAACTCGTCATACAGTTTACCGACGATAGCCTGCAGGTTACCTTTGAACAGACCGTTACCGAAAGCAATGAACAACAGAGCCATACAAGTGATGGTCAAGATGGTAGCCCAGCCTGCGCCGCCGTCCAAAATGGCACCGTCAGCGGTTTTGCTGAACAACGGGATAGCCATTGCCACATAGCCAATAGCCATGATGATCAAACCCCATTGGATGGTTTTGTTGTAGTTTTGCGTTCTGTCGGCGATAATACCGCCCACCAAACTCAAGACATAAATTCCGAAATAGAACACGGAATAGATGACACCGGCAGTTCCATCGGGAAGACCGAACTTTGACACTAAGAAGAGAAGCAGCACAGCGTTCATGATGTAGTAGCCGAAGCGCTCACCCATGTTGCTCAATGCAGCGGCAATGAGGCCTTTCGGGTGATGTTTTGCTTCCTTCACATAATAGATGATAAACGGCACAATGGTGAGTGCGCCGACAAGACAAATAATACCAGCTATACTCATACTTTATTGAATTTTAATTGTTTACAGATGTTGGTTGATTTTCGCCACCAGTTCCTCTTTCTTGATTACGCCGACGTGACGATCCACGATTTCGCCGTTCTTCAGAAAGACTAAAGTGGGGATGTTCATGATGCCAAACTGCATGGCGATGTCGCCGTTCTCGTCGGTATCGCATTTACCGACCACAGCTTTGCCTTCGAATTCTGCAGCGACCTCCTCCACGATGGGAGCAATGCTTCTGCACGGGCCACACCAAGTTGCCCAAAAGTCAATGACGACCAGTTTGTCGCCTTTTACCAAGGTTTCAAAATTCTCGTTGTTAATTGCTAATGCCATAGTATTTGTATTTTAATTATTAAGCCGCAAAGATACATTTTTTTTAGACGTATGACGTGTGGCATATGAGGCGTGAAAAAAAACGTCAACATTCTCGCGTCTTCGTCCTACGTCTCGCGTCTAAAATTTTTGTATATTTGCCACCTCGAAATTTTGAAGCAATGAAGCATTTGAAAAAGTTTATAACATTATGTTTCTGCGCGGCTTTAACGTTCGCCGGATGCACCAAGTACGGTACGGCTGTCTCCAAAATCAGTTCTTACTCGTATGCCAACAAACAACTGACTGTCAATGCAGAAATCACGGATAACGGTGGTTGCGACTACAGCATAGAACAGGGCTTCTGCTACAGCCTGTTCACCCCGCCCGACCTCAACGACATATACACCACTGTGGTGACCGTCAACAACCACTCTGTGGTGGACACGTTTTCGGCTACTTTCTCGCTACCTTTGGCCGACTCCGCGTACTACGTGCGCGCATATGTCAAGAACAGCGCCGGACTCTCCTACAGTGATGTCGTCAAGGTATCTACCCATCAGTCCGATTATCCCACAGAATAATTTTTCACCTAATATTTTATATATGAAGAAAATCCTCGCTATAAATCCCGGTGCCACTTCCACCAAAGTGGCCATTTTCGATGGCAATGAACAAATATTTCTGAAGAACATCAAACATTCTACGGAAGAATTGTCGCAATTCCAAACGATTGCCGACCAATATGAGTTCCGCAAAAACATCATCACTTCCACCCTCGAAGCAGAAGGCTTCGATTTGCACGACATCGCTATCGTGATGGGTCGTGGTGGCCTTGTGAAACCTTTGAAATCAGGTGTTTACAGAGTCAACGACTTGATGATGGAGCATCTGCGGATGGGTTACAGCGGTCAACATGCCTGCAACCTCGGCGGTCTCATCGCCGACAGCATCGCCAAATACATCGGTCTGGAATGCGCCTATATCGCTGACCCTGTGATGGTGGACGAAATGAATGAGATCGCACGCATCTCCGGTCACCCGATGTTCGAACGTCAGTCCATTTTCCACGCCCTCAACCACAAGGCCATCGGCCGCATGTATGCGAAAGACAACGGCAAACGCTACGAGGATCTTAACCTCATCATCACGCATATGGGCGGTGGTGTGAGCGTGGGCGCACACGAAAAAGGCAAGGTCATCGACGTGAACCAAGCTCTGGACGGCGAAGGTCCGTTCTCTCCCGAACGTTCCGGTTCTCTGCCTATGAACCAGTTCCTGAAAGCTTGCTTCAGCGGCAACTACACGAAAGAGGACATGCAGAAAATGCTTGTCGGCAAGGGTGGCTATGTGGGTTACTTCGGCAGCAACGACGCTTACGCTGTTGAAAAGGCGGCTATCGCCGGCGACCCCAAGGCGGAACTTCTGGAAGAAGCATTCGCATACCAAGTCGCCAAGCAAATCGGCGAGAACGCCTGCGTGCTGAAAGGCAAAGTGGATGCCATCATCCTTACGGGCGGTATCGCATACGGCAAGCCCGTCGTCGCTCGTATCAAGAAATATGTGGAATGGATCGCTCCCGTGGCTGTATATCCCGGCGAAGACGAGATGGCTGCTATGGCGATGAATGCCAATATGATCTTGAACAAAGAGATTGAAATTCAGGAGTACGTATAATGCTCACTTTCGCGCTCTACAGCCGATCCTACTCTGGACCTCAACCGCTCATCGACGCGGTTATCTCCTACCTCCTGTCTCATGACGGGAAAGTAGTCCTGCACAAGAATATCCCTTGTGATCATATGGAATTGGTTCGGTTCGAGTCACACAATAGTCTACAACAAATTGGGAATGTGGACTTTATGATTTCTATTGGCGGCGACGGTTCGTTTATCGACGCCGCCAATCTTATTGGAGACTTGAACATTCCGTTGGTCGGCATCAACACCGGGCGCATCGGCTTTCTGTCAGCC
>Ga0310786_10002303_pt1 | contig 29447 bp, 26 predicted proteins | sample AusTroGonzalo_MG_FD_203881 | JGI IMG/M metagenome (GOLD analysis project Ga0310786, IMG submission 203881) | Bovine rumen microbial communities from tropical cattle in Woodstock, Queensland, Australia - Gonzalo_03 (v2) (version 2) | ecosystem: Host-associated > Mammals > Digestive system >...
GTCCTTCTTCGCCTCATGACGCCAAGGCATCCATCGTGCGCCCGTATACGCTTAGCAAGATCGAAACCTCGCCTCTCGTTACGTTGCAATTCTCTTTAAACTCAAACTCTCTCGATTGTCAAAGATCCGCGCGCCCTCTCGGACGCATCGCCCGCCCACGGAGGGGCGAACGAGGAAATAGTTTACCAAATCCCCCGACCACGCGCAAGGGGGAAAACGAAAAAAATTTTAAAAATTTCAACGATGGAATCCTTCGCGCCTGCGAGGCGCTCCGAAGACGCGGAAGCAGATCGTCGAAACGGCAGAACCCTCAATCGATAATGATGACTTCGTCATCGACTTCCTCTACCTGCTTTTCCTGCGCCGGAGCCTCGTTCGCCGGCTTGATGTAGAGATTGTTGAACATCCTGCGAAGGAAGTCGATTCGGCGCATCTGGCGCTCAAGTGTCCACAGGGCAAAATGCCACTTCGCCGGGAAACCGTAGCGCGGCGGCAGACGGGGCGAGAATCCCTCGAACTGATCGCGCTGCAATGTGAACGCCCACTCCATCGCCCGCGTGCGATGCTCGAAACCTGCGAAGAAGCGCTCGCCAAGAGTCTTCGCGTCGGACACCGGATGCTTTGCGGCGAATTCGCGCAGGACTGCGGCGTATGAACCGAGATAGAAACGCGCCACAGCGTCGAGGTTCTCCTCTGAGAACGAAAGATCCGGCCAGCCGCAGGAACCGCGCACGGAACATGTGGAGACGGAAAGCGGCATCAGACGGCCTGCCTTGATGTCGTATCCGAACTCGTATATCTCCTTGCCCACTCCGTAGAGGCACGACTTGTTCGCGGCATCGTATTTCTTCATCGCCATGTTCTGGGCGGCGGCGTCTCCCATGAGAAACGCCAGCTGCTCCACGACCTGCGGATCCTCGCCGGCCTCCGCGCCGCCGAACTCGCCGGCCAGCTGGAAATAGTTCGCGGGAATATCCCAAAGCGGTTCGCCCTGACAGCGGGAACGGATGTAGAAATCGAGCGCAGGACGTCCCCCCATGGCCCGGCGCCGCAAAAGCCTGTACCTCGCCAGCCCCACTCCAAGCGCCTTGAATCCCTCCACGCGCGCCAGCACGTAGCTGCCGTAGCCGCGACCGGGGCGTGAAAGACGCTTCTCCACGAGAGAGGCGACGCACGGGCGGCGGTTCGTCTTGTAGACGATCTCGCGAGTCGCGCCCTGGCCGATGGGCATGGAATTCGCTTCCGCATCGTCCGTGCGCAGCTCGTAGACGTTCGCGTATTCCACATATTCGTCCTTGCTCATCAAGGCGCGGATGTTCGAAAGAAGCACTTCGCTGCGCGAATCGCAGCCGACATGGAATCGCGGGCGTCCATCCACGAACGTTGCGCCAGGAAGAGCCGTCCGGCGATCGTCGAACGCCGGGGCCACGCCCTCTCCCATCACGGAATATATCTCGCCCGTGATGTACATGTACAGAGTGCGCACGAATCCGGGAGACGTGTCATCGGCAAGCTCCGCGCGCGTAAGATGCGCTTTGTAGTAGGCGTCGATTTCCGCGAAAGACTCGCGGGCCGCATCCGCCGCTATGCGCCCCAGCACTATGCCTTCCATGAGGAGCTCCAGCTTCGGGACGATCCATTCCAAAGCCAGGCCCAGCTTAAGCCCGAAGAACTCTATCTCGTGATGTCCGTGGTACTTGGGCTGCCTGGAGAAAGAGATCGTGTGGCCCTCGAAAATGCTCACGAGTTCGCGTATCGCCGCGCGAAACGACTCGAAATCGCCCTCCGCCATCTCGCCTATGCGGTGGAAGTCGGAGTAAGACAGGAAATGGACGCCCCGCGAACCGTGGTAGTAGCGGGTCTTGCAGGATATCCGCTTGCGGCTTGCGGCAAGGGCGGCCGACATCTCGGCATCGGTCCACGCGAGCGGCTTTACCCGCCACTCCTGGCCAAGCGCCCTATAGTGTTCGAGCGTCTGCTCGTTGCGGTCCAGGAAGATCACGTCGCCCATGCCAAGCCCAAGCGTACCCCGAAGCCATTCGTCCAGCGCCACCAGGCGCGAGCACGACACGTCGCGCTGGGAGAGCTCGAGTTTGCCGTCGGTCACGTTCGCGCACAGGACGGCCTCCGTCATCACCTTCCCGCGCCTCGCAGACGAGATGCGCGCGAGATCCCAGAACACTCCGCCCAGAAGAGGAATCGCGGCCACGGCATGGTTGCCCGTCGTGACGGTCATGACATGCCCGCGCGAGCCTGACTTCAGGTCCTTTTTGTCGATGACGAGAACGGATGCGCGCGCGTCAAGATCGCTCCATACGTCCTTCTCGAACACAAACGTGTCGGGGCCAAGGTCGTATGCATGGAAGAGCCGCATTCGCCCCATTGCGCGCGTCTCGATTGCCTTTGGACGGCGGGAGGCGCTGCGTGCAAGGCGGCGCAAGACTGTCTTGACGGTCAGCTTCAATGCGCTTCACCGTCCTCTTCGTGATGATGATGGTGGAATATCCCAAGCCGCATCTCTTCGCGCGAAATGAGATCCTCGGCAAGGGCGCCCACGGCGTCAAGATCCGCCTCGTCCGCCGCCGCAAGGAGATTCACAAGCGCAGGCATGACGTGACGCCCGAAGTCCGGCTGCCCCACGGACGCCAGGCGACCAAACGCGCCGAGCGCCTGCACCAGCCTCTGCACTGCGCCCAGGGCAAGCTCCACGGACGTCACGCCGCCGTATTCGGCGCGCAGCTTCTCGCGTGCGGCCGCCGGCATATGCACGTACGGATCGTAGAGCAGCGAGGCAAGATCGTACGCCGCCGGCCCCAACCGCATCCCCTGGAAGTCGATGAACGCGAACGATCCGTCAGGGCGGAAGAGGACGTTCGTGCTCTGGAAATCGCGATGCAGCAGAACTGGGCGCGCACGCGAAAGAGCTTCGGCGACGCCCTCTAGCTCGCGGCGGACATCCTTCGGCATCTCGTCCATCGCGAAGCGCGATTTAAGGCAATATTCCTCGAAGAGATCGCGTTCCCACTTGAAGAGGTCCGGCCCGAAAGACTGCTCAAGGACGGCATTCGACGAAAGCGCCTGCTCAAGCCCCTTCTCATGGAACATCTTGAGCGCCTTCACCACGGGCAGGTACAGCTTCGCGACGTCGGCATCTTCGGCGCCCACAAGATCTTGCAGAGACCGCGAGCCGCAATCCTCCAAAGCCACGGCTTTCTTGCCGGGCACTTCCGCCAGCACTTTCGGCACGGGCACGCCCGCCGCCGCGAGTATCGAGGCATGCCCGGCGTAGCGCGCGTTCTCCACGCGCTTCGAATCATCGTACATCACCGCAATCGCGCGATCGTCTCCATGCACCAGCCGCCAGAATTCGCGGTCGCTTCCGCGCGCGCCGAGAAACTGCGCCGCTACGTCTTCTGCGGGCCAGCCAAGGCGCTTGACGAGTTCCGCCAGGCGCGGCGAATCGATCTGCGACACTCCAACGAGGACGGTCTCCTGGAAAGTCCCGCCTACGAGACCTCCCGTCACGACGCAGAGCGCGAGATCGGCGGAATCAAGCAGCTTCACTCCCGGAAAGAGAACGTTGGGATTAGCCTCGAATCTGTCGGGGTCGAGCGCGTTATGGGCCTGCAGGTAAGATTCAAGCGTACCGCAATCGGCCCACCAGGCCCCCTTCTCCTCCACTCCCACGACGAACCGGGCGTCGTCCATCATGGCCTTCTCGTAGGCGGACACTATCGTCGAGAATCCTGATGGCGGAAGATAGTCGATGACCTTTGGCGAAAGCATCGCCCAGCCGCAGTATGTCGCAGTGCCCCAATCTCCAGGGACGTCGCTTTTCCAATTGCAGATGCGCCCTTCGGGATCGGGCTCGACCGTACGCGGACCATGTTCCGAAGAGATCCAGCATGCGGCAAAATTCCCGCTTTTCCCGAACGCTTCGGCGATGGGCTCAGGCTCAAGGCCCTCTGCGAGGACATCTGAGTTCACAAGCCAGAAAGGCCCATTCCCCAGCCAGGCGCGCAGGGGATTCAACACGCCGCCCGTGCCAAGTATCTCCGGCTCCTCCGCGACGATAAGCTTCGCCTTGCCCTTCCTGTTCGCCGCGAACATCCTTATCTGCGGCGCGAGGTAGTGCGCATTGACTGCGATTTCCTCGACGCCCCATCGCTCAAGGCGCCTCAATGCGCGCTCCAGGAGGCTCGTGCCCCATACGGGCAGAAGAGGTTTGGGATGAACGAGCGTAAGCGGCCTGAGGCGCGTACCAAGTCCAGCGGCAAGAACCACGGCTTTTTTCGGCAGATCCATGACGCAAGTCCTCAATCGCGCGTTATCCTGACCTCGGCGGCGCCCAGACCCGGCACGCATCCCGATTTCTTCACGCTCACGGTCACTCTCTGCACGCGCGGATCCTCCAGGCACACATCCGCCACAACGCCCGCGGCACGTTCTATGAGGCGGCACTTCGCCGACCTGAGCGCATCGCGTATCTCGCGCGAAAGCGACGCGTAGTCGATCGTGTCGGAAAGCCGATCGCTCGCTATGACCGCCGAAAGATCCGTCTCAAGGGTCACGTCCACGAGAAGCCTCTGCTCGCGTTCGCGCTCTTCGGGGAGGTCGCCGATGATGCAAAGGACCTCGATGTTTCCTAGGCGAATAGTGTCCATGTTCACCGCCATTGCATGCGCTGGCGCTGCATCCGGATTTTCGGCTCTTCCAGCAAGAGCGCGTACCACTGGTCGCCTAGCCCCGCGTTCGAGAAGTGCGCAAGGCGGTTGTTGGCGAGATGCTCGCGGTTCGCCTTGAGCGTCTCGTTGTCCGAATTCTTCAGCGCCGCGTTGAGCGCCTTGAAGGCCGCGTCTGCATCGCCGCGCTTGAGAAGGATCCAGCTCCACGTCGCGGCCAGAAGGACGTTCTGGTTGTACTTCAGGCGCGCGCATCCCTTCTTGTACACCTTCTCCATGTCGGCTATCGGAGCATTCGTCATCTGCATTCGTGCAAGCTTCATGGCCGTCGAGGTGGGATCCAGGAAAAGAGCCTTGGGCATGAGTTCGTCCACGGCCTTGAAGTCCTTTATCATCCAGCGAAGCTGGAATTGCGCCGTGGCGATCTGCCGCGACATGAGCGGCACCCAGAGGTTGAAGCGCTTGAGAGGTTCCGTAAGGGCAAGGGCCTCCGTCACGAACACGCGCTGGTCGCGGGCGATCTCGTTCTGCGCCTCCTTTATGGAGCTTGGCGGGCGCATCTGCCAGCGCGCCGTCTTCGCCTGCAGGCGTTTCTGCCCGTCGGCCAGCACCGCCTGCACGGCGATCATGGCGGCCTTCACCTTGCGCTGCAGTACGAAGCCGAGGCCGAACTGCACGGCGCCGAACGACAGAACGCCGCAAAACGAGCTCCATCCATAGCCAAGCACATCGGAGAGCGCGAGGCCGAAGCCCACCGCCAAACCGGCCAAAACAGCAATTACAACCGTCAACATCTACATTCCTCGGTATTTGATTCGACTTCACGCCTCGTTGCCGAACACGGCAAGGGCGTCTATCTCCGAAAGATCGTGCACAAGCCAATCGCAGCCCGTGAAATCCTGGCGGGCCACCGTGTTGCGATCAACGCCCAGGACGCGCATCCCGGCGGCACGGCCAGCCGCCACCCCGGCGGTCGAGTCCTCCACCACAACGCACTCCGAGGCGTCGACGTCCAGTTTCGACGCGGCGGCCAAGTATCCGTCCGGCGCAGGCTTGCCGCGCCCATAGTCCTCGGCGCCAAGCACGAACGCGATGTTCTCGGCCACGTCGCAAAGCGCGGCGGCCTCCTCGACGTCCTTATGCGGAGAGCCAGAGACTATCGCGCACGGCGCGAGGCGCGAGACCTTGCGCAGGAAATCGACGGCCGAGCCTATCACAAGTTTCTTGGGATCGGTCGCGAGGCGCGCATAGTAGGGTCTCAGCGCGCAGGCGTCCTCGATGGGCTTTGCTGGGCCAAGGGCCGGAAATGCCGTATGTATCGCCGCATGGATGTCAAGCCAACTGTGGCCGAAGACCAGCTTGGCTATGGCATCCGGGTCGGACTTCTGGCCATGGTCGGCAAGCCAATCGCAGATTGCGCGCGCCCACAGCGTCTCCGAATCGATCAGAGTGCCGTCAAGGTCGAAGAGAAACGCCGCCGGTGTCATTTGTCCCTACCACAGCACTTTTTGTATTTCTTGCCGCTGCCGCAGGGGCAAGGGTCGTTGCGCCCGATCTTGGGCTCCTCGCGGCGATACGGCTCTGACTCTATGCGCCCGTCGATGAAACGCCATTCCCCGTCTATCTTCTGGAAGTACGACGTCTCGCGGTGCTCGCATAGCCTGCCGTTGGCGGAGTAGCGCGCCACGAACGCAACATGCCCGTCCTCGTCGTCCGCGCCGCCTTTGTCCTCGGCGAGGATCTCCAGACCATCCCACTCCGCGGCCTTCGACCATTCCTCGACGTTCTCGCGGTTGAACTCTTTGCGGACCTGCGGCCCGGATGAGTTGTAGAGAAAATCCACATCGCAAACGGCATAGGCAGAGTAGCGCGCACGCATGAGCTCTGCTGCCGTTTCAGCCTTGCGCGCGCCCGACAGGACGGGCCCGCAGCACTCGCCAAAGTTCTTGCCGGAGCGGCAAGGACACAATTCATCGTTTTTCATGCCGATATTCTACCATATCCCCGCGCTTCTGTGAAGAGGGAGAAAAAATCACTTTGCGGGCCAGAGTTTCTGCCCGATCTGATTGGTGAGCGCCACGGCCGCAGAATGCGAAACGCCGTCCTTCGGAAGCGCCGGCGGAACGATCTCGCCGCGAACTTCAAGGCCATAGCGAACGACGCGTTCCCCCGCTTCCCACCACGGCTGCCCTTTTGCAAGGACATGATGGTCGCAGGAGATGCCCACGCACAACACCTTCGCCTTGGAATGAAGCGCAATCTGCGCTGCGCCGCGATGGAGCCTGCGGACCGTTCCGGGGGCAGTGCGAGTTCCCTCGGGGAATATCACCATGTTCACACCGTCCGAAAGCAGTTCCGCCGCGGCGTCCATGACGCGCAATGGATCGTCGTTCACCAGAAAGACGGACGACACTATGCGCGAGTAGAACGGGTTGCGCCCGGCCGCCGACTTGGCGACGGCCGTGGAGTCGGGCAAGTTCGCCATCAGGATGACGACATCGATCAGCGATATGTGGTTCGCCACGACGATGCGTCCGCGCGCATTGGAAAGCGCATGCCTGTCCTCCGGCGACATCTCTACGCGGAAAAGGCCCATGACCCTCGCGGCCCACACGAGCAAACGGTACCCCAAGCGCACGCACGCGCGCATGTTGCGGCGCGATCTTGGGCCCCGCCCCATCACAAACAGCAACGGAAACAGCACGAAGCCCAAGACGGCGCTTCCAAGGCCGAAGCAGACAAAGAACGCCGCCGCCAACGCAGAGCGCATCGCGCCGACGAACGTCAACCGTCTTTGCCCGGCGGCATCGCTCACGCCCCGCCCACCTCCAGAAGAAACGCCTCGGCATGGGCCGTTTCAGGCTCCCCGAACTTCGGCCGGTAGAATTCCGGCGTATCTTCTTCGGCATAGACGAACACGACGCGTCCCTTCATTGAAGTCGCCTCAAGCCATCCCATCTCGCGCGAACGCGAACGCGCCGCGATTGCAGTGTATGGCGCGCGATTCTTCGTGAGAAGCGAGAACACCCCCGGCGCCGCATTGTGCACGGACGCCGCGAACCCGGCCGGGGACATCTCGCCATCGTCATGGCACTGACGCATGAGCTTCACCGTGGTGCCTATCTCGCCCCAGCGGGATGCGAACACCACGGGAATCTCATCCCCTTCCGGGTAGACCTTGTGCGCGACAGAGATCGCCGCACGCTCCACGCCCGTCAGGCGACGGCGCTCCATGGGCGGCACAAACGACACGTCCGGCCTGGGATTATCAGGCGTAGGACGCCACTCTGCGCGCGCAAGGACCCTGACGTTTTCGTCTTCCACGGAATCTTCCGCGCTATTCGCCGATGTGGAAGGCGCCGAGCGGCAGATTCATCTCGTTGTAGAGGCATCCGAACCAGGGATTCGAATAGAGGTAGCGGAGTTTCTTCGGCGCGGCAACGCCTTCTGCGCTCACGACCAGATCCGCGCCCTTGATGTTGCCGTCGTACCTCGGCTTGCCGTTGCGGTCCTTGCCACCGACGAGGTTCTCGATCTTCGCCTTCACCCACTTGCCGTCGTCGCCGCACACCTCGAAGCCGGTCTGCACGCTGCGGTCGGGATTGTAGATGTACCAGCCCTTGGCGTCGTTGAAGGACAGGACGAACTTGCCGCCCTCGACCTTCCAGCTCTTGAGCGTGGGCGAATTGTCGTTGAGCCATGAATAGCCGTAGTCGCGCTTGAGGGCGTGAAGCGCAAGACGCTTCGCGACCGTGCGCTTGTCGTTCGGATGGATGTCCGCAAGGTTGCCTACATCGTTGATCACGGCCATGCCCGCTTTCGGCTCTTCCTTGTCGAACTGCGCCTGCGCCTCCTGGATGTTCGCGATTCCAGAGTAGCCCCAAGGCGCGAGCTGAACGAAATAAAGCTTCAAGTTGGGGTTCTTGAACTCCTTCGCCCAGCCATTGTAAAGAGCGTGCATCTTGGAGCAGTAGCGCTGGTATTCGCCGGCGTTGTGGCAGCCTTGATACCAGATGAAGCCGCGGATCGTCATCGGGGTGTACGCCGCCACCATGCCGTACCAGAGGGCACTCGGCTGCTGGATCGCGCCGCCGATCGGGCCGCTATTCATCTCGGGCTTCCAATCATTCGACGAAACGAGCTTCCAGTCGCGCTCGGCGTCAAGGCCCTTCAGCCCCGCATAGCCGCTGCGTGGAGTCCAGGCGTCGATGTTCGTGCCGCCCCAGCTGGAGTCTATGAGGCCAACCGGGATGTCGAGCGCGTTGGCGAGCTCGAGCGCGTAGTAGTAGCCCATTGCGGAAGGGCTGCGCGCCATCTTCGCCATGTCCTGCGGAGTCATCGGAGTCCACGCCGGGCGCACATCGAGCTTCGGCTCGGTGGCCATCACGTTCGGCGTCTTGACAAGGCGCACCCACGGCTTGACGGTCATGGCGATGTGCATCGCGCCCTGACCATCCCTGTAGCGCGGCCCGGCACCCCAAATGGGGCAATCCGTGTTCGACTGTCCGCTGCAGAACCAGACTTCGCCCACGAGGACGTCTTGCAGAGACACGTCGTTCGCCGAAAGCGTACCGCCCTCCTTGGAAGCGGGCATGGCAGCCAGTTCGACCATCCACTTGCCTTCAGGGCAGGCCTTCGTGCAACGGGACTGGCGGAACGTCGCGCCCGCAAACGTCACCTTCACCGCCTCGCCGGGATCCGCAGTGCCCCACACCCTCACGGGCATGTCTCTCTGCAACACCATCTTGTCGCCAAAGACAGGAGCCAGGCTAACCTTGGCCTCTGCCGCCATGAACGCTGCGGAAACCACAGCAACAGTAATCATTGTTTTTTTCATTTGTTTTTCCTTTCGGTTTTCCTTTCGGTTTTTCAAATTTAATGGGTCGCAGCGATTCATTCATGCGTAGATCTCGCGCAAGCGTCCAGCCTCGGACGCCTTCGGCAGAACGGTCATCTTAAGCCCGCGCGCATTGGGAAGATCGCCGTCGGGATTCACGCCGCACATCTCGCAAATCGAGCCAAGGAAGTCCACTGGCGAGACAGGGCGCTCGGCGACGGCACTAGTCGTGGCGTCAGATTTGCCCACGACGCATCCTCCGCGGAAGCCGCCGCCGGCAATCAGCGCCGAGAAGCACTTGCACCAGTGGTTGCGCCCGCCGTTCCACGGCGCTTCGCGATCGATCTTCGGCGTGCGGCCGAACTCGCCGCACATCCACACGACGGTGGATGAGAGCAGGTTTTTCGCCTTGAGATCCTCAAGCAGGGCGGACACCGCCTGATCCATGTCGCCTGTGGCGCGCCGCATCGTCTCGAAATGCCGCTTGTGGGAGTCCCAGCCCGGAACGTTGATTGTGATGTAGGGAACTCCATACTCCACGAGTCTGCGCGCCGCAAGGCACATCTGCCCTATTCGCGTGCGACCGTAGCGGCTTCGCACGGAAGCGGTCTCCAGCGAAAGATCGAACGTCTTCGCGGCGCTGCCCGATATCACTTTGCGCGCAGCCTCGCCGGCGGCATCGAATTCGTCGTGCACCGCAGAGGTGTCGATGCGGGCAAGCGCGTCAAAACGCTCTGCCACCTGCTTCGCCGTGAGACTGCCCGGCGGCACTATTCCATCGACTATGAATCTTTGCCCCTGCGGATCGCCGCCCGTCACGAGCGGCGCCCACTGCTCGCCGAGGAAGCCCACCTCGGAGAAGCGCCCCTTCGCCTGGGTGAGGATCACGAACGGCGGGAGATCGCCCTGATACTCCTTCGACTTCATCATCGAGAGCGTCGCGCCGATCGCAGGATACGTCAGGCCGCCGCCCGGGTTGCGCCCGGTCTGCATCAGATACGTGGCCGTCTCGTGCCCGAAATGCGGATGCGTCATGGACCGCACAACGCTGAAGAGGTCGGCGCAGGCGGCTAGCTTAGGAAGCCACTCGTGAACCTCCATGCCATTGGCCACCGTGGGAATAGACTTGAGCCCGTTGTTGTAGTCAAAACCGGCATCGGGCTTGGGGTCGAACGTCTCCAGTTGGCAGGGACCGCCCCAGAGCCATATTTCTATTACGCTTTTGGCTGGTTTCATGTCAGCACCTATATAGGAATTCGCGCGTGTTCAACAGGCACCACGCGATGTCGCGCGGAGCGAGATTTGATTCCATCACCACTTTGCGCTCGGCGGGCGTGGGCGCGCGGCAGAGGAACCTGCGGTAAAGGAATCTCACCTTCTCGGCCGGCTTCATCTTCGAAACCGGAACGCGGGAGACGACGCGCCCGATGCGATTGTACAGTTTGCCGGAGTTGAAGAGATAGAGGCGCTGCTTGGCCGTGACGCGGTTGTCGCGCTCCGAAAGCTCGCCGCTATCGCGCGCCGGCCGCCCGAAGAGAAGCAGGAATGCGTTTGATATCGAGCCGTCCTCTATCAGAATCGAACGACGTTCCGGAGGGAGGAACGTGAACGGCTCTGGAGCGATCGACTGATAGTCGCGCCCGCTCTCGGTGATGTCGCAGATGACGTCGTCAAGCACCTCCGCGTCCAGACGCAGGCGCGGGAAACCGCCTGTCACGCTGCCGCGCGCATATGCATCCGAAAGAACGACGGCTCGCACGAGCGGCTTGAGCCTGTAGCCGGAACGGCGGAACTCCGCGACGAGCGCCTTCTCGTCAGGGCGCGCCATGCCTTCAGCAGGTTCGCCGAACAGCCAATGCAGCACGCGCTTGACCGGCGTGGCGGCGAAACAATCCTCGTACTTTCCGACAAGCAGACGCGCGAAGTCCGAAGGCGCAGGTCCGTCCCCCGGCTCGATCCAGACGATCTCCTCCTTCCACTCGCGCGTGCCCTTGTACGATACGCGCCTGAAGTAGTCGGCGAAATCTTCGGTGGCCTTGCCCAGAAAAGTGAGCGAGGCGACTTCCGAAAGGCCCTCCGGCGTGCGCTTTGCGCTCGCACGCAGGAAATTCGCCTCAGGCACTCGGAAGTTGGATCCCTCCGTTCCAAGAAGAGCGGCGGCGAAGCGATCCCAAGGTTCATCGTTCTTGACGAACTCGCGGATGCGGCGATGGTAGACATAGACCGCATTGGGCCAGAGATTTATCGGGAATTCGGATTTCACCCGAAGTATGTCGCAGTAGCGCATGCTCCAGTAGTCCGCGAAGTCGCTCGACGCGAGCAGCGCATCCACCAGATGCTCCCTCTTGGCGGGAGCCTCCGACTTTTCGTAGCGGCGCGACTCCTCTGGCGAGGGGATGCGTCCGCAAAGGTCTATGTAGAGCCGCCGCGCCATCACCGCGTCCGTGGCCAAGCCCGAGGCGTCCTCCAGCGGACCGGCGGCGCCGCCTGTCGCGGCAGGGGCGGGCCCCTTTGCGGCGACGCACCCGCCGGCCAACGAAGCGATTGCGGCGAAGGCCGCCGAATCACCTATAAAGCTGCGCCTTGAAAGTTCCATGGCAGATTCCTCGATCGATGCGATGTTTCACTTTCGCGGCTCGTCGGGACATTCCAGGTCGCCAAGACAATACTGAAGCCCGGCGAGAATGTGAAGAAGGCGGGGCTTGTCGATGAAAGCGCGCTTGTCGTGCCCGAAGGACGTGTAGAACACGCGCCCCTCGCCATAGCGGCGGGTCCAGGACACTGCGAAATCCTTGTCTGCGCGCAACTTGTCCGCGCCGCGCGTCTTCGCCCACCTGTCCGCCGCCGCCGCAGTGGCGCCGTCGGACAAGTCCATCGAGATCAGCACACGATCCTTTTCGCGCGAATACGCCGGAGACGCATGCATGTATATCTCGTCGCTCGTCCTGAAAGTCGCCGCCCCGTTGAACATCGCCGTCAGAGGATGCGTCGGCTCCTCGTTCTTGAAAAGCCATTTGCCGCCCGCCATCCAGGGATGTCCCCAGAAAAGCCCGCCGTTCATGTCGGCCACGGCCGTGCTGTCGTAGAACGAATCGACCGCTGCATGTATGAGGCAAAGTCCCTTGCCGCCTTTCACATAGTCAACAAGCGCCTTTTCGATGGACGGGAAACGCTTCACGCTTATCATCGTGGAATTGTTGATAGCCACCGCATCGTATTCGGCGAGCTTGGCGGCGTCGCCCAGCGCGGACACATCCTCCGTGAAATCAAGGGAGAACGCGCCCGTCTTTTCTGCGGCGATCTCGAACGCGCGGCGGCCGTACGCGAGCGCGTCGTTGTGGCTATATCCGAACGCGCGTGCGACCATGAGAACCTTGCGCGCCTTGCACGGAGCCGCCGAAAGGCGCGTGCCCACGATGTCTTCGATCTTCGCCTCGTCCTGCGGAGTCACCGCGACCCACGCTATGGGCCACTGCCAACCGCCGACGGGGAAGGCGGTCATCATGGAGAAACGCTTGCCGGCGGCGGCGTAGCTCCACACGATCCTCTTGTCGCGCGTCACCTCGAACGCAGTTGTGCGGCTGCCGTCCTCGACGCCGTTCGCATAAGTGCCCACGACGACATTCCCGTTCTTCTGCTCCCAGATGCCGCATAGATTTGCGAGCTTGAGTTCAGGGGCGTCCTCGCACCTGAACTGCCACACCACCTGATGGTCCGGCGAGTACTCCGTAACGGCGTCAAGGTGAGAGACGAGCGTGTTGCCGTTGGCGCGGCGGAGGCAGTCGAACGTGATCTTTGCGGGTATCTTCTGCTCCCACACCAGCTTGCCGGTCTTGTCGTATTCACGCACGAAGTTCGCGCTTGAGCAGCATACGAGATACGTGCCCTTGTCCGTCTTGCGCACCATGCGATAGTGGTGGTGTGCGCCGCCGGGGATCGTACCTTCGGGCGTGGCCGGATCGCCCTTGAACCTGACAACCGGCTCCCAGGTGCCGGACTTGAGTTCCGCGATGAAGTCGGTGCCGTTCTCGGCCACAACTATGTTGCCGTTTTTAAGCACCTCGAATCCGAACACGCCCTCCTTCTCGCACGGCTTGTAGACGAGTTCATCCTTGCCGGACGCTATGTCTATACGTCTCAGGTCGCCATTCGAGTAATAAACCCATTCGGAGTGCTTCCACACCCTGTGTATGTTTCCGCAACCGGACTTGTTCCACGCGACGTGCCCGTCGGGCGCGACGAGGAAGGCGCGGCCTGCGCCGCACACCAAAAGAGGCTGATCCATTCTGCCCTTCACGGGCGAATCGGCCAAGCAGACGCATGCCGCAGCGGCGGCAAACGCGAGAATCCTTGTCTTCATGCAAAACTCCTTTTCAGATGAGACGGAAAGATTATATCATATTTCCGGCGCCGCCATTTCAACGATATACGCAAGAAAGGCTAAGGGGTCAGACCCTAGGACGAGGGGGGCGTACTACAAAAAGGGATGGGCGGCAAGCCGTCCATCCCTTTTCGCATTGTACGCAGATTTTACTTCGCAATCACGCGGACCATCTCGAGAACCTTGTTCGAATAGCCCCACTCGTTGTCATACCACGAGATGAGCTTGACGAACGTGCCGTCGAGAGCCATGCTCTTGTCGGCATCGAAGATCGAGGTGCGGGCGTCGCCGCGGAAGTCGGTGGAGACCACCGCGTCCTCGGTGTAGCCGAGAATGCCCTTGAGCTCGCCCTCTGCGGCCTTCTTGACGGCGGCCTTGATCTCGTCGATCGTGGCTTCCTTCTCAAGCTCGGCGGTGAGGTCGACGACGGACACGTCGGACGTAGGAACGCGCATCGAGATGCCCGTGAGCTTGCCGTTGAGGGACGGAAGCACCTTGCCGACGGCCTTGGCGGCGCCGGTGGACGACGGGATGATGTTCTCGAGGATGCCGCGGCCGCCGCGCCAATCCTTCTTGGAAGGACCATCGACGGTCTTCTGCGTCGCCGTGGCGGCGTGGACCGTGGTCATGAGACCGCGCTTGATGCCGAATGCCTCATGGATGACCTTGCTCAGAGGAGCGAGGCAGTTCGTCGTGCAGGAAGCGTTGGAGATGATGTCCTGACCGGCGTACGTCTTCTCGTTCACGCCGAAGACGAACATCGGCGTCGCATCCTTGGAAGGAGCGGACATGACGACCTTCTTGGCTCCGGCCGTGATGTGGGCGCGTGCCTTCTCGTCCGTAAGGAAGAGACCCGTGGACTCGACGACGACCTCTGCACCGACCTCGTTCCACTTGAGGGCTGCAGGATCCTTCTCGGCCGTGAGGCGAATCTTCTTGCCATCGACGACGAGCGCGGCGCCGTCAACGGAGATGTCGTGCTTGAAGATGCCGTGCACCGAGTCGTACTTGAGCATGTACGCCAAATAATCGGGCTCGAGAAGATCGTTGATTCCGACGATCTCGATGTCGTTCGCGAAGTTTTCAACCGCCGCGCGGAAAACCATGCGGCCAATGCGGCCGAAGCCGTTAATGCCAACTTTGATAGCCATTTCTTTTTTTACTCCTTAATGCTCCGCGAAGGACCTTCCCCCGTCGGAAAATTGGGAAAGATTTTATCAAATCGGCGCCGTTTCGTCAATCCCCCCAACGGCACTATTTGTAATGCGCGGTGTGAGCGAAATCGAATAGCTGGATTGGAGGTTCAGTCGGCTTTCGCGAAGAGGATTGCGGTGGCTGACGGGAAGAAGGAAAGTCTGCACTTGAGGACAAAGCCTGCCGAGGCGGCATGATCTACGAACTCGTCCGCGCTCCACGTCTTGACTATCGAACGACGGAGATAGGCGTATTCCGCACGGCCGGAACCGGCCAGGAAAAAGGCGAACACGCGCAGCCATGTGGACACAAGGGCGCCGATGACGCGGCTCGCCGGGCGCCAAAGCTCCAAGACCAGAAGATGTCCGCCTACAGGCAGCGTCTCCGCCGCCTTAGCGAGAACAGCGTCTTTGTCGGGAAAGTTGCGGAATCCGAAAGCGCACGTCACGGCGTCCGGCGTTCCCCATTCGGCGGCAAGGACGTCGCCTTCCGAGAAAGAGGAATGCGGGCATTTCCGTTTCGCCGCCTCGAGCATCGCGGCGGAGATGTCGATCCCGCGCAGCCCGGCGGACGGGAAGCGTCGCCCGAGCGCAATGCACATGTCTCCCGTTCCGCACGCGAGGTCGAGAATGCGCGAGGCGGACGGGATGAGGGCTACTGCGCGCCGCCGCCAAAGAATGTCCAGCCCGGCCGTCATCAAACGGTTGCGGAGATCGTATCCGCGCGCTATGGGCGAGAAGTCTATCATCCCTTCAGCGGCCGCACTGGGAAACCCGGGAGAATCGTGTCGTGGGGCTTGGCGACGAGATCCGGATAGTCGAGCGTGTAGTGAAGACCTCTCGACTCGCGGCGTTTCTGCGCGCTGCGCACGATCAGCTCTGCGCACACGGCCAGGTTGCGAAGCTCCAGAGTGTCGGGCGTCACAAGGTAGTCGAAGTAATATTCACGTATTTCGCGGCGAAGCGTCTTGAGACGATGAAGAGCGCGCGCGAGGCGCTTGTTCGTGCGCACTATGCCCACATAGTCCCACATCAGGCGGCGAATCTCGTCCCACATATGCGCCACGAGAACAGCCTCGTCCGGCGCGACGGCGCGCCCGGTCTTCCATGCCGGTATTTCGAGCTTCGGCGGCAGCTTCTCCGGGCGGGCGGCAAGGCGGCGTGCCGTCAGGCGCGCCGCCACGAGCGCTTCCAAGAGCGAATTCGACGCGAGGCGATTTGCGCCGTGAAGGCCGGTGCATGCCGTTTCGCCAACGGCCGAAAGGCCGGGCAGGGAAGTGCGCCCGTCAACGCCGGCCTTGACGCCGCCGCAGCAGTAATGGGCGGCGGGAACGACGGGGATGAGATCCTTCGCCATGTCGATGCCGAACGAGAGGCATTTGCGGTAGATGTTCGGGAAGCGCGTCTTGAGGAAGTCGCGGCCCTTGGCGCGGATGTCGAGGAACATGCAAGGCGCGCCGGTACGCTTCATCTCGCTGTCGATTGCGCGGGCAACGATGTCGCGCGGGGCGAGCGAGCCGCGGCCGTCGTAGCGCTGCATGAACGGTTCGCCATGCTGGTCCACGAGTATCGCACCTTCGCCGCGCACGGCCTCGGAGATCAGGAAACGCTTGGCGGCGGGATGGTACAGGCATGTGGGGTGGAACTGCACGAACTCCATGTCGGCAATCTTCGCCCCGGCGCGCCAGGCGAGCGCAACGCCGTCGCCGGTAGCGGTGTCGGGATTGCACGTGTAGAGATAGACCTTGCCGCAGCCGCCGGTGGCGAGGATCGTGTTGGGGCAACGCACCGCGTATATCTCGCCGGTGGCGGTGTCCATCACATACGCGCCAACGCATCTGCTTGCGCCCTTGAGGCCGAGACGCTTCGTGGTGATCAGCTCGATCACGACGGTGTTCTCGCGTACATCTATCTCTGGATGCTTCGCGAGGGCGCGGATCATGGCCTTCTCGCACTTCTCGCCAGTGATGTCGCCTGCATGGAATATGCGGCGCATGGAATGCCCGCCCTCGCGGCCGAGATCCCAGGAGCCATCGGCCTTGCGCGCGAACTTCACGCCGCACGCTATCAGATCGTCAATGCCGCCGCGGGCCTCGGAGACTATGCGCCGGACCACGGATTCGTCGCATAGGCCGGCGCCGGCCACGAGCGTGTCCTGCACGTGCGCGTCAAAGCTGTCGGCCGGATCCGCCACGCAGCATATGCCGCCCTGCGCGAAGTTTGTGTTGCAGTCCGCCAAACCGCGTTTTGTCGCAAGAAGCACGCGGCCCGCCCCTGCAAGATGCAGTGCGGACATCAATCCGGCCATGCCGGAACCCACAACGAAGTAATCGCAATCTATTGTGCGCATGAACAATATTATACCATATGAACTTGACTTCCCGTGCGAAATCATCTACAATATCGTCGTTTTCACGAAAGACAGGATTGCGAACGGAAACAAAATGAACAACGAGAACCAAATAGACGACGGCGCTGAGCCGATACGGCGCCCTCCGGTGCGCGTGGGCATCGTCGGGCTGGGTCGTGCCGCCCTGCAGAAACACTTGCCTGCGCTGGAGAAGCTTGCCGACCAATTTGCCATCACGGCGGTTTGCGACCTGATGAAGGAACGCCGCGACATCGTCGAGCGCGCTCATCCCGATGTACACACATATCGCCGGGTGGAGGACATGCTTGACGACCCCGATGTCGAAGCGATCTTGGTGTCCCTTCCCTCCAACGACCACCAGAAGACGGCGCTCGAATCGCTTTCCCGCGGCAAATGGACCATCGTCGAAACTCCTCTCGCCCTTTCTCACGATGACGCGCTCGTGCTGCGTGCGGCCGCCATCAAGGCGCGCGGCAAGCTGATCCCCTTCTCTTCGGGCCTCTTCGCGCCTGACTACCGCCTTGCGCTGATGGCGCTCGACGACCAGCGCCTCGGCGAACTGTACGAGATCCGCATACGCAGGCAGGACTACATTCGCCGCGACGACTGGTTGACCGTGAAGCGTTGCGGCGGCGGCGTGGCGTTCTACACCGGGCAGGACGCCATAATGCAGGCGGTTGCGCTTCTACGTACGCAGCCGTCGCAGCTCTGGAGCGAGCTCAAGCGCGTCACATCGCTCGGCGATGCCGAGGACTTCGCGCACATCGTGCTCAAGACGCGCGGCGAAACCACGGCCGACATAGAGATCAACGGCGGCGTTCTGCCCCCGTTCGAGCCGGCGATCACGCTTCGCGGATCGCGCGGCACCTTCTCCGTCGCGGCAGGAGCCACAGAGGGCGTCTTCCACGTGGTGGACCCGGCCTTCCAGTTCCCGCGCCGCCGCTCAAGCGTGCGGACGCCCGCCCTCAACGATCTTCACGAGCAGTTCCAGGTGGTGGACATTCCCCTGTCACTTCCTGCCGACGCCGTGGCGGGCGACACGGCATTCTGGCGCACATTGTACAGCACGATCCGCGTTGCCGCTCCGTTCCCGGTGGTACTCGACGACGTCGTGGAGGCGATACGATACCTCCATCTCGTCAAGCAGGCTTCACCGTTCGCAAAATAATGCGACTTGTAATTCCCCGAACAAAGGTGTATTCTTTGCATAGACAATTTCACAAATTCCAGCCAGCTGGAGGTCAAGCATGACAGAAGAAACAGAAAACGGTTTTACGGCCTTCATTTGCCATACGTGCCATCAGGAGATCGAGGCTCCGGTAGAAACCGCCGGGCAGACGGTCGAATGCCCGGCCTGCGGCGCACAGCTCGTCGTGCCGGCTCCGGGAGAGGGTCCCACGCAGGCACAACTTGATGCCGTCAAGTCGCGGACGATTCGCATCGAACTCGGCGATCTGTGAAAAGCGCCTTGCTCATTGCATCCACCCGCGCCTACGCAGACCCGCGCGAGATACTCCGCCTCCAGGACACTGCACTGGTCCTGCTAACGCGCGGATGGACAGTGGACCTTCTCATCCCCCGTTCGTCTCGTCTTCTCGTCGTTTCCATGCCACGCGCCGTGCGCGTGCTTACAGTGCCTCGAGTCCCCTTCATGGACAACCCGCCCAACGGGCCGTCCATCCGCCGTTTCGCGACCGGTATCTTGATGTTCCTGCGCGGCGTGGCGCTCGCTTCACGCAGAAGCTACAGCGTGATACACGGCGTCAACGACGGGGCGATCATCGCCCGCGCTATCGACCGCGGCACCGTGAAGCGGCTCCCCTATGTGGCCGAGATACACGAAGCGTTCTCGGCGCGCAATCTCCATCATGGCCTGCGCGCCGCCATCGCCAAGCATCTCGAACGCTCCGCACTGCGCCATTCCGGCGCAATCATCATGCCAAGCGAGGAAGTCCTTGACACGTTTGACGGCAAAATCCCGAAGTCTCGAATATCTTTCATCCCCGACCCGCACACCGAACTTACGCCCGACACGTTCACAAAGGCGGAATTCGCCACCGCGCTCGATCACCTCTACGCCTATGTCCTGAGATGAAGAAGAAAAAGAAAAAAGCAATACTGTCCGCCAGACGCAAAAAGGGAAAGAAGAGCTCGTCGCCCCTTCGCCGCCTTGCACGCAACATCGCAATCGTCTCCGCTGCCGTGCTGGCGCTCCTGTGCTCGATTGGATGCTGGTACGCACGCCACAGCGCCGAATGGCTTGCCGAAAAAGACGCCTCGCTTCCGCGCTTCCTTACCGCTCCGCTTCTCTACCTGGGCGACCGCACCGCGTATCTTACGGATGGACTTGGCATCACCGGCAGAGACGTCGTCTACGACTACGACGAACCTCCGCCCGAAGGTCGCGTGTTCTTCGCCGGCGCACCCGTACGCACAGGCTCGCCCGCGCCCTCGGACATCACGGTAATCGACCGCGGCGAATTCGCGGTGGGCTGGTCGCGATCCCTCGGCCACTCCGTGTGGGCCGCATATCACATCCCGCGCGAGGCGCGTTTCGAGTCGGACAAACGCCCCGGCTTCCGCAAGGATCCCGACGTGCCGGATTCCCCAGCCGCCGCCGCATACGCCCAGACCTGCTACGACCGCGGGCACCTCGCCCCAAACCATGCAATAGAATCGCGCTTCGGGCCGGATGTCCAGCGCAAGACCTTCTACACCACGAACATCGCCCCGCAAAGCCCCGCGCTCAATCGCGGCGCCTGGCGGCAGATAGAGCGCCTCGCGGCAGATCTCTGGACTGCCCGCTATGGCGAACTTTGGGTTCTCGTAGGCACAATATCAAAACCGCACGGCGAGACCGGCGAACGCCTCGCCGGCACCGCCATAGACGTCCCGGAGGCGTTCTGGTGCGTGGTGGTGGCGCAGGGAGACGACGGCGTGCGCGCGCTCGCCGTCGTCCTGCCGCAGACAACCGACTGGAACGCATTCCCCGTCCATGGGCTCGTCTCCATTGACGACGTGGAACGCCTGTGCGGATTGGACCTCATGCCGGAGCTTCCAGGCTTCCTCGCGAAACCCCTTGAAGCCGAGCGTCCCACGCGCCTCTGGCCAGTACGCCTCATCGACATCTTCAAGCTCATCGCATTGCGCTTCAACTGATTGTTGACGGCGGAAAAGCAAAAGTGTAAAATATCACCTGCATGGGCACAATGTTCGACAAGATATTCCAATGGCTGTTCTTCGTCTGCTTCGGCGTAATCGTCGTCACGGGCGTGTGGATGTCCATACCCAAATGGCGCAAGGCTCACGACTTGAACGCAGAGCGCGAACGCATCATGCAGAAGATAACGGTTCGCCAGGCCGAGATAGACGCCATGCGCGAAAACCAGCGCAGGTTCAAGACCGACCGCGAGTTCGTCGAAATGCTCGCGCGCAAGAATCATCGCCTGTTCCCGGGCGAGGTCGTGTTCGTCTTCGACAAGTGAAACATGGCGCGCTTCCTACGCTTCCTCCTAGCTTTGGCCTCGCTTCCCTTCTGCGTCGCGCTCGGCCGGTCTCTCTGGCTGGCGGTATTCGCCTCCGAGGAACTTCGCATTGAGGGCATGCCGTACGGCGCTCTCGCTTTCTGCGGCGGTTTTGTCGCCTGCTTCGTCTTCGCGCTCGTATGCCCGTCGCCGGTGCGCACGTATGTTCTCGGCCACGAGCTGACGCACGCCATCTGGGGACTCGCGTTCGGCGCTCGCGTGTCGAACATAAAAGTGGCCGCGTCCGGCGGTTCCGTCGTGCTTTCAAAATCAAATGTGCTGATCACCCTCGCGCCCTACTTCTTCCCGTTCTACACGGCGCTGGTGGCGCTCATCGCGCTTGTCACGCGCATCTTCGCGGACCCGTTGCCATGGCCGCTAGCATGGCTATTCGCCATCGGCTTCACCTGGTGCTTTCACGTGTACTTCACCCTGCACGCTCTCTTCCAGCGCCAGCCTGACGTGATGGAATACGGGCGGCTCTTCTCCTGGTCGTTCATATGGACGGCAAACGCCATCGGCATAATGATCGTGCTCTGCGCCGCGACTCCGCTCACTTTCAGGAACGGCGCCTCGATCATCGCAACAACATCGTCCAGCTCGTATCAGTTCGTCTGGGAACACGGCATCTCGCTATTCCGGGCCATCGCCGGATTGTTCGGGGCTGGCACATGAATCTGTATGTCCATTTCCCGTTCTGCCGTTCAAAATGCGCATACTGCGCGCTATTCTCGCGCGCCGGGGCTGACGCCTGCGTACGCGAATCATATTCCGTACGCATCGCGCGCGAGATAGACGCGCTGGACATCGCGCCCGGCGAGGCGCACACCATCTACTTCGGGGGCGGATCGCCCATGCTCTGTCCGCTCGAACCAGTCCTCAACGCAATACGCGACAAGGGATTGCTTTCGTCTGACTCCGAGTGCACGGTCGAGCTGCATCCTCTCGATGTCGGCTCAGAGGAACTTGGACGTCTGCGCGCATTGGGCGTGAATAGAGTTTCGCTCGGCGTCCAGACATTCGACGACGCCACGCTCTCTTTTCTCCGCAGGCGCCACACCGCCGCCGATGCGCGCGCCGCCATTTCCTCGCTATGCGGGATATTCCCGTCCGTAGGCATGGATCTGATCGTAGGTCTTCCATCCCCACCCGTGCTTGAAGCGATAGAGGAAGTTCTCCCGTCGCTTTCGCACGTGAGCGTCTACACTCTCATACGCGAGCCCAAGACGCGTCTTGACCTGGACATCCGCAAGGGACGCACATCTGTTCCCGACGATGCCGCCACCCTCGCCGAATTCGAATCGGTGCGCGCCATTCTCGCATCAAACGGATTCCATCGGTACGAGATCGCAAACTTCGCCCGCCCCGGTTTCGAGTGCCGGCACAACTTCGCGGTGTGGCGCGGCGAAGACTACACCGGCCTCGGCGACGGCGCCTGCGGCAGAAACGGACTTTCGCGCACCACCGGAGAGAACGGAGCTTACAAGACGGAGACCATCTCGCGGGAATCCGACGCACTTGAGCGTGCGCTTTTCTCGCTCCGCACATCAGACGGCATCTCGCTTCCGCGAATCGCAGAACAGTGGCCGATACTCGCGCCGCTCATCCCGAAATGGGGTCAGACCCTGGATTTCAACGTCGAGCAAGGCCTTCTGTCGCGATCCGGATGCGCATATAGACTCACACGGCGCGGCGCCGAGGTGTGCGATTCGATGCTCGCAGACCTAATGCCGTGAAAGACGTCACAATCCTGCGATCGATCTGAGGTCGTCGAAGGACATCTTTGACACGACCGCCTCGTCCGTGGCGCCGACCGTAGCGTCTATCACAAGCTGCTTCTTCTGCTGAAGCGCCAAGACGCGTTCCTCCACAGACTGCTCGGCGATCATCTTCACCACATAGACGGTCTTCTTCTGTCCAATCCGGTGCGCACGGTCGGTCGCCTGCGCCTCCACGGCGGGATTCCACCACGGATCGAAATGCACCACCATGTCCGCCCCCGTGAGATTCAATCCCGTGCCGCCGGCATGGAGCGAAATCAGGAACACCGGTATGGACGGCGTCGTGTTGAACTTGCGGCACTCGCCAAGGCGATCCTTCGTGGCTCCGTCGAGATAGCAATATTCTATTCCGCGCTTTTCAAGCTCCCCGCGCAAAATCGAAAGCATCTGAACGAACTGCGAGAAGACCAGAACGCGATGCCCGGCGTCCATCGCCTCGTCCAGCAATTCAAAGAAGACGTCAAGCTTCCCCGACTCGCCGGCTTTGTCCTTGTTGACAAGCGACGTGTGGTTGGCGGCCTGTCTAAGGCGCATCAGGACGGCAAGCATCTCGAATTTCGTCTTCGCCGCCTTCGCTTTCTGGCGTATTTCCGCCGTGAGCCTCTGCTGCTCTTCGGAAAGCGGACAATACGCGACTCGCACGATCTTGTCGGGCAGATCCTTCGCGACGTCCTTCTTGAGCCTGCGCAGGATGAACGGATGCAGCTTGTGATGCAGCTTCTCCTGCGCGGCAATGCCTTCACGTCCGCCAGCGCCTATCGGATCCTCGACCGTTGCCTTGAAGACATCGTAGTGCCCAAGATAGTCGGGAAGGAGGAAGTCGAAGATGCTCCACACGTCAGAGACGGAGTTCTCCACGGGCGTGCCGGTGAGGACCAGCTTGCATACGGCCTCTATAGACTTCGCCGACTTTGCGTTGCGAGTCTGGCGGTTCTTGATGTGCTGAGCCTCGTCAAGCACCGCGACTCCGAATTTGTTTCCGAGCCACGCCTCCTCAAGATCGCGCTGCAGAAGCGCATACGAGGTGATCACGAGATCTGCCTTTGGTATGAGGGGGAACAGCTTCGCGCGGTCGGGGCCGGAGACGACGAGCCGCTTCAGATGCGGAACGAACTTCGCGGCCTCCGCCTCCCAGTTGCGGACGAGCGATGTTGGGCATACGACGAGCGCAGGCTTCCCCTGCGCTTCAGGATCGGTGCGCGCGAGCGATATCCACGTGAGCGTCTGAAGCGTCTTGCCGAGGCCCATTTCGTCCGCGAGAAGTCCTGACAGCCCGCTCTTCTCCAGAAAGCGCATCCAGTACACGCCCTGTTTCTGGTATGGGCGCAGAACCTTGTCGAGGTCGCCCAGCGGCACCGCTTCGAACTTGGCAGTCTTGTCGCGGTTGCGCTGCGCGGCCACCTCGCGCCAATTCTTCGCCTCTTCGTCCTCGAAGTCAATGGCGTCAAGCGCCTCAAGAGACGCCTTCACGAACGGCGCATAGATTCCCTTGACGTGGAAATGCCCCTTGACGGTGCCTGCCGAAGAGCAGTCGGTAAACACATCGCGCATCGACTTGATGGCGCCGATATCCACGAGAAAAGTTCCCTTGTCTGTCTTGAGGTATGAATCGCCGCGATTTATGGCCAGCTGGATGTCGGTGTGGGAGATGTCGCCGGCGCGACCGCCATCGAAGGAATACGAAACGTCGAACGCGCCGGCGGCGCCGGGAATGTCACGTATCGTCACGACCGGCGTTATCATCGGCAAAGACTCCATAAGCGCGTCAAAACGCTCTGAAGGATCAAAACGCCACCCGCGGCGGCGCAGGGCAGGAAGCCCGCTGCCCAGAAAGTTCAACACCGTGCGCGGCTCGTGTATGGCATAGCGAGTGGACTTGGGGTCGTCCGGCTTGACAGGCGTGCCGGCTAGGGGCGCTGACTCCTCGAATCCCCAACGGCGCAGCTCCGCCTCTGCCGCTTTCTCGGCGGACATGTTGCGCACATGGTAGCGAAGCATGTCCTCCGGATCGGGACGGCATACAGTGTCTGGCGCGGCTGGGCCGCACAACGGCACTGTGGCGTCGCCATAGCAGGCCACGGCCTCCACGGAGAGCGCGGACGTCGTGGAACCGTATATCTTCGCACGTATCTGCGGTTTGTCAGGCAGAAAGGAGAACATGTCCTCCGACGGCGACATGCGCACTTCCACCTGCTGGCGGAGAAGCGGGAGGTTGTTGCGGATGAAGGCCGGCATCGCCTCGCGGCTGATGAACTGGTCTTCGGAATACACCACCTGGAACGGGCCTGAAAGCACTTTGCGTATGGGGAACCAGCGATTTGCGGCCAAGACATAGCCTTTCGTGCCCTGCACAAAGTAGCGATCCTGCGAAAGGATATGCTCCACGCCAGGCGGCAGATCCGCCTGGGGAAAGAGACAGAACTGTCCCTCGTCCTCAAAGTATTCCGCGACTAGCGCCACATTTACAGGCTGCTCTTTCGTGGCAAGCGCGGCGGGCGGAAACGAGGGCTGCTTCGGTTCGCGCGGTCTAACCGTCTCCGAATCTTTCGCGTACCTAGCCATGATGTGCAACGCCACTGCGGTGACATGCTTGCACACCTGCCCCCAACGCTGGTTCTGCTCACACGAGCAATGGGAACGGATAGTGCCGTCCTCCATCAGCTTGAAACGCACGGGGCGCGTCCAGCCCCCCTCCTCCATTATCTCGCCGCAGATCGTCCGGGTGGCCGGATCCCAGGTGGAAGAAACAACGTTATTGCGCTGAGCGATGCGCAACCCCTGGTTGAAAACTTCCGCACCACCCCAGGATATGATGACAGTCGGAGTAAAATCCTTCGGCGTCACACCGTTCATCAACGTTACCGACAAACAACGGAATAGTCAAGCGGAGGGATGGTGATGCCATCGACCGTCTTCTGCTTTCCGCAGTAATTCACGTATATCTTCGTACCGTTCGAGTATGTGATGCGGGCAAGATCCTTCTCAAGCATCTCATGGCGATCCATGAACGCCAGTTGAAGCGTATTGCGACGCATGAATTCGGCGAACCCCTCCTTCATCCACTTCACACCTTGGCGCATCTTCTCGTCTGTTGTCGCCTCAAGATCCCATGTCCCCATGCTGGGCGGCCGGCCCGTCACGAACCAGCTGTGCCAGTAGAACGTCGGTCTGCCGCCGAACTCCACAAGCTTAAGCGCATAGCGCCTATCGGGATTGGCCGGGCAGTTTATCATTGTGCGGAAAGGAGTCGAGACTATTATCCCGTGATAGACGAGCTGCCAAAGCGGAATGTAGCCGTCTATAAGAGCATTGCTCGGCGGATTGAAAGGCTTGACCCACTGGACCGTAAGCGCAGATTCACAGGTACGCGCGCAAAAGTCGAACGCACCTTCCGATGCCGCTCCGCCGAAGGTGTCCGACAGCTCGCGCAAGATGCTGTTCTCCCACACGGCCCTCTGTCCGTTGTTCAGGCGATGACGCGAATCGGGACACGGGAAGAGAGAACGCGACGTTGTGACGTCCACGTAGAACATTCCCTTGAAGCCAAGCGTCTTCATCTCGGCGCATTGCTTCGGACAGAACCTCTCATAGGCTCGCTGCGGACACATCGTGTAGAGCCGCCCACCGCCCCACGTCGTCTTGGCCCTCTTCAACGTTCCGTCGGGATTCTTCTCCACGACGTATTCGCTGTCCCATGTGTCGGCAATCATGTAGCAGTCGCGAAATGAGGAATGCCCCACGATCTGATAGCCCTTGGACTGCGTATAGGCGATCGCTTCCTTCAACTTCTCCTCGCCGCCGAGCGAAGGCTCCACGGGAAATATCTGCGGAAAGCGTCCATCGTGGCCGCCCACGTTCCAGCCCACAAGACAGAATTCCGCACCGCTGACGCCTTGACGGATGCATTCGTCCACGATCTCCTTCACGCGGTCGAAGGTCACGACCGGCTTCACCGGCGGCTCGTTCCTGGTCACCTGCTCCATGACGGGGCTGGGCACCGGCTTCCATGCCTGGCGTATGCGCACCTCCATGTTGGTTACGGCATACGCAAGAACGGGATTTGTCTTGATCTTCTCGGCGAGAGGCACAGCCGCCCCGCGATCAAGCTGGTATTTGCGGTAGCAGCGGGCAATGCCGGAATAGTCGGCATCGTCGCCCTTGAGAAAATGGTAGTCGATGGCGATGTCCTCGTAGAGCTCGATGTCCTTCGCGGCCGAGAACACCGCGCTCTGCGAATAGACGCCGTCCCTAGCGACCACCTTCAATCCAAACGAATACGGCATTCCAGTCACGATCGCGCAGTATGTGGAACGCGAAGTCTTCATGCCGAACATGGGCATGAAGACGTGCCCCCCCTGCGAGAAACTGCCGCTGTCAAGGCGATACGTGCCGTATGTGTTGTCGGGTGAGACCCAATAGCCGTCCTCTCCCTTCTTCGCCGTGGCGAAGTCGGGCGTGACGATGACGCTTTTGAAGTCCGCGGGGACTTTCTCCTTGGGCCACACGAACCGGACAACGCCGTCCTTCTCGGCCGCCTCAACAGTCTCCGTCTTCGTCTTGCCATCGGTCATGACGGTTTCGACCGTCATGATCGCCGCGAAAAGAGCCAGTCCCAATTGCATTCTTCATTCCTCCCAAGCCGTCACTTGCAAAGCCGCAGCTGCTGGTCGCAAACAGCCTTGACGTATCCGTCGTCTGTCGCGTTCCTCGCACGCTCCAACGCCGCCACCCAAACAGCTCGGCACGCAGGCGCCTTCGGACATTTGGGGCACATCACAAGCTGCGTCACGGCCGCGATCTGCGTGAGGGCCACGGGATCGCCGTCGTATGCCGTGCCGATCTTCGCGAGAAGAGCGTCGGCGGCCTCGGGCGTCTCGACGAACTTGGCAAGAACCGCAGGCTTCGTGGATTCCTCCACAAGTTTAGGGTTCGCCTTCTGCCATTCATATGCCATCTGGTAGCCGTCGACATGCGCCATGGCCTTGCCATAGCTCGAATACGCGTCGGCGTTCGATGGGGCCAGCTCTCCCTTTGGAGTGAACTCGCCGTATTTCGGTCCGGCGCATCCCGCAATCAGAATCGCCGCTCCCCAAAAGACAACATTAAGTTTCATGCTAATCCTTCCTGTCTTTAAACTTTTGACATCAAACCGATCAACCGAAAAGCTCCTTGCGCCAAGGTTCACGCATCATGTCGTCCTGGTAGAGGAAGCGTTCGGCGGCCTCGTCGTTCTTCGCATGAAGCGTAACGGGGTCGAACTCGAATCCGCGGCCGAGACGCCATGCGACGATGGCGAGGTTGAACATCGTGCAAGAACGGAAACCGTTCGATTCGTTGAGCGCGAATTTCTTGCGGTTCCTGCACGAGTCGAAGAAGTCCGTCTGCTGCGGCGTAGGCTTCGGAAGGTCTGCGAGCGTCTTGAGGACCTTGTCCTCGCTCCACCAGTTACCTTTCGCATCGCGGATGCGAAGCGTCTTGCCGTCCTTGGGCTTCTTGTAGACGCAGAGCCCGTTGGATCCCCTGAGAAGCGGTTCGTCGCGGAGCGAAACGTCGCCGTCGAGTATCACCTCCATCCCGTCTTCGTATGTGAGCGTGAAGCGGTCAAAGCTCCCCACAGCCTCGGGATGCTGCTTCATGCCCCTGTAGTCGATCTTGACGGGAGACGTGTCGTCCTTGCACAGGAGGTACTGCAGAGGATCCAGATAGTGCTGCGCCATGTCGCCAAGCCCGCCGGAATCGTAGTCCCAGTAACCGCGGAACGACGTGCCGAAACGATGGTCGGTGTAGGGCTTCCACGGCGCCGGGCCGAGCCACATGTCCCAGTCCAGCCCCTGCGGAACGACCTGCGGCTTGTCCTGGACGCGCCCAGACCAGCCGAACTTCCATGTGAAGCCCTGTCCTTCGCCGAATACGCACCGAAGCGGACCATTGCCGAGAAGGCCGCTCTCGACGATCTGGCGAAGAGGCTCGACCGTAGTGCCAAAACCATAGAAGTTGCCCTGGAACCGGAACCACGTGTTGATCCGGTACATGCGCTTTTGTGCCTCGATGACCTCCTTCACTCGCCTACCCTCGCCAACGGTGCGAGTCATGGGCTTCTCGCACCAGACGTCCTTGCCGGCCTTGGCGGCCATGACGCTCTGGACGCCGTGCCAATGCGGCGGCGTGCAGATGTGCACGATGTCGACGCCGGGATCGTTGATGAGCTCGATGAAGTTCTTGTAGCCCTTGATCTTGCCCCAGCCCTTCTTTTCCGCCGCGGCGATGCCGGCGGCAATGCGCGGGGCATAGCAGTCTGTGAGCCCCACCAGACGCGAGCCTTTGATCGAAAGATGGTTTTCGCTGTGCGCGATGCAGCCGAAGCCGATCAGCGCGCGCGTGAGCTGGTTCGACGGCGCAGTGGCACCTGCCATGACCTTGGCGGGGACTATGTTGAAAAGCGCCGATGCTCCAACCCCTCCAATGAATGTTCTACGAGACAATCTCATTATGACGTTCTCCTTGTTTTCCTGGATGAAATTAAATCATCGCGGTTGATTATACTATATCTCGGCTCGACACGCCAGTAAAAAGGGTGCACCGAGAAATTTATGCAGGCACCCCTATTTTTCCGCTTGCATTCCGCGCGTACATATACTATAATATATGCATGCAAAACAAAACACCGAAAAAGGCGCG
>Ga0310786_10002305_pt1 | contig 29418 bp, 27 predicted proteins | sample AusTroGonzalo_MG_FD_203881 | JGI IMG/M metagenome (GOLD analysis project Ga0310786, IMG submission 203881) | Bovine rumen microbial communities from tropical cattle in Woodstock, Queensland, Australia - Gonzalo_03 (v2) (version 2) | ecosystem: Host-associated > Mammals > Digestive system >...
TACCAAGTACTTCGAGTGCTATACTGCCGACAATATGTATCGCTACAAATGCGATGAAGGAGAGAAGTGGGAGGAAATGACTTCGCCAGATGAGGTGTCAATCGGCAAGATACCCGGTGCCTATCTGAATAGGGATTTACCAGTCTATGATGGTCTGTCTGTTTTGAGGGAAGAGATTGAGTACACTCTTTCCCGAAACAGCGACATCATAGCATACAACGCTGCACCAGTGCTGAAGGTTGTGGGCGAGTTGCAGGGTGAAGAGGTTAAGGGTGAGTCTAGGAGACGTTACCGCGTTGAGAACGGAGGTGACGTTGATTACGTTTCTTGGGACCAGTCCATAGAGTCTATGAAGTACCAAGTGGAGAATCTGGTGGACTTGTTCTTTATGCAGGGCCAGATGCCCAACATCTCATTCGAAAAGATGACTGGACTCGGCTCTATCGGATATGACGCTAGACAGACTCTTTTTATGGACGCACACCTCAAGATAGGTGACGAGGCCGGACCTTGGCTTGAGTTCTTGAACAGAGAGTGTAACGTCATCAAGGCCTTCCTCAAGCAGATGAATACCGCTTGGAAGGATGAGGTTGACAACGTGTCGGTAGAGCATATCATCACTCCGTACAACCAGAACGATACAAAGACGGATATCGACAATATGAGCAAGGCGAACGGAGGCAAGCCTCTTATCAGCCACAGAGAGTCAGTCGAGAGGGCAGGACTTACAGAGAATGTCGAAGAGACTATGAAACTCTTGAAGGAAGAGGCCTCTGAAGACGCACAGCAGAAACTCGATGAACTGAACGCAGCAACCACAATTAGAGCTATATGAGAAAAGAACTAGCCAAGTTCCTAGTAAGACTAGCGGACAAGATTTACCCAGAGAAGGTAGCGAGAATACCTGCTATCGAGAACTACAAGGCGAGCAAGATAGGCCTTGCAATCGTCATTTCCACCAACGAGATTAAGAAGTACTCGAAGGAGAAGATGATTTCCTACAGCGAGGCATCGAAGGCCCTCATAGCAGATGCAAAGGATAAGGTCAAGGAGGCTATCTGGCTGAGAATCATTAAGGATTCAATGGTGGAGACCAAGGTCTCATTCACTAAGGACGGAACAGAGGTGTCGGGTTGTCTGAAGGTCTATGACAAAGAAAACGCAGGCAGAAAAAAGAGTATGCCGTGATTGTAGACACGCTACTGATTTCCACGATAGGGCCGCGAACGGAGGCTTCATTCTCTGTAGGTGTAAGTTCTTTAAGTTTTCAAGATTGCTGAACTACGATACTTGCGAGAAATGGCAAAAATCAGAGGGATAAACCAGAAGGCGAAATACGCTGCATTGAACAAGCGAATGGAGAAATACCTACCGCTTGTTCAGTCTGTTTATGAGCATACGGCTAGGGATTTCTCTGCACTTGCTATAATGGCCGGATATGAAGGCAATGAAGGTGCTTTCCACTTTTCCGATTTCCCAGAACTGAAGGGAATGGTGTCGAAGATAATGAAAGACTTCCGTCAAGAACTGACCACCACCATACTGACTGGCACGTCAAAGGAGTGGAGTAACTCCAACGTGGTGCAGGATATGCTTGCTGACAAGGTTCTCAAGTCCTACACGCACGTCATCGACAGAGAGAAATACAAACAATACTATCAGCCGAATAATGACGCATACAAAGCGTTTATAAGCCGTAAAGAGAAAGGTCTTACCCTCTCATCCAGAATCTGGAACCAATCGTTTCAGATGAGGGACGAAATGGAGGAAGCCATATCAGCCGGAATCGAGAAGGGTATGAGCGCGGTCACTCTCTCCAAGAAGGTGAGCAAGTACCTTGCCGATTACCCATTATTGCAGAAGGACTACAAGGAGAAGTTTGGAAAGGCTACAAGGTCGGAGAACTGCGAGTATCGGTCTATGCGTCTTGCGCGAAGCGAGATAAATATGGCCTACCGCACAGCAGAGCAGACAAGGTGGCAGGAGTTTGACTTCGTACTGGGGTATGAGATTAAGACCAGTGGCAGTCATCCTGCCAGTGATATGTGCGACCAACTGCAGGGCCGTTATCCGAAAGACTTCGTATGGACTGGCTGGCACCCGAATTGTATGTGCTATGAAATCCCAATCCTAATGAACGAAGAGCAGTTTCTGGGAGAAGAGGATTCGGAGTATATTACGGATACTCCAGAGAATTTCGACAAGTGGGTAGACGAAAATGCTGAACGTATCGAAGGTGCAATGCAGAGAGGTACTACTCCGTACTTCCTGCAGGATAACGCTGTGTACGTAGAAGACATACTGGAACTGAGCAAGGCAAACAAGGCTCTCACACCTCTGTTGGAGATACCCGATGCACCGATAGACACCTTCATCAAGTTTGGTTATGACCCGAAGGAGATGGTCTATACTATGAATGCTTTCATCGGCTCTAGAGAGATAGACCCGTTTGGTATCATACAGATAAGAGACGAGTTGAGAGATGCTATCATAACTGGGGCAGACCAGACTCCTGCAATGATGAAGTTCAACGCATTGATACAAGACGATGTTGGTGTAGCGGTCAAGTCTGTAAATCATTGGAACGAGTTGAAATCGGCTACAGATTTGAGCAAGATTCCCGAAATGTGGAGAGGCCAGTTCAATGAGTATATAGAAAGGATGCAGAAATACGATATCGCCCACTTCGGCTACAGAGGTGTATGGCGAGACGTAGAGGCCGCATATAATATCTACAAGTTGTCCACAAACGAGGATGCCATTGCCTATGGTCTGACCAAACTGGGAGACAGATACCCTCATCAAATCTTCGAGGTGTTCAAGAAGAACGGAATCGGAACGGAGTTTATGCCCAATCCCGATATGTTCAAGTACAAAGGAGAATTCATTCCTTGGTATGACGGAGTTCTCAGAGCCGGAAATGATAGGTTCTCTGTTTATGCGGGTGCATACTACAGCCCTAGGATGAATAGCGTCAATATCAATAGTCTTTACTTTGATAAGAATATGGGTAGAGGCGGGACTTGTCATCAGCAGGCGGAAACTATATTCTATCACGAATACGGCCACGCTTTGGATGATGCTAATAGTTGGAAGTATGATAAGGGATTCAGAGATTTCTTTGATAAGTTTGCAGACAAGTACAATGGACTTAGCGAAGTGGAACTTCGCGAACTGATAGACAAGGCTTATGACAAGTATGTATATGCTTACGGAGGTATAGACAGATACTCTGAAGAATGTTTGTTAGATTTCTCGGACACCATTCAAGCAATCAGAAAAGACCACTTGAAAGTATCGGGTGGACACGATGACGGATACTATGGTAGACGTAGAGAAGATGGCTCAATGTCTCACAACTTGTCCAATATGTACGCAGAGGTACTTGCTCATATGAACGAGATTTACTGGCAAGGCAATCCAGTTTGGAAATATCTGGATGAAGATTTTTATAACGAAGCATTATTGATTATAAGAAGGCTTTTGGCCACCAAACCATATTAAGTTATGACTCAAGAAGAATATCTGAAATCACTGGGTAAGAATAGTTCATCAGAATTATCGGACAAGCAGATTCTGCATTACTTCATAGAAGGCAATGCTGGCTATACTAATAAGGTCTCAGCACTACGTCTGACATCGAAAGACCTCCTTATGAATATAAACTTCGATAAGGGTGTCAAATTGTTCAGAAGGGTTTTTAACAAGGGCGGTACGCTGACGATTAACTACATAGAGTGTGAAGGAGTTCTGGATGAAGGAAATGAGTTCCCCAAGCCACACTATGAAATGAAGATAGTATGATTCCAATCATACGCATTGAAAGTCCGGGCCTAGCGCTCGGATTTTTTTTGTTCCTACTTGCGATTTTATGTACGAATATTTTGGTATATCAATATTTATTTGTATATTTGGATATACAAAATAACACACAAAAGACTAAGAAGATGAGAGTACAAGAGAATTTGAGAAAGGCCATAGAGAACGAGATTGATTCTCTGATATGGGCAGCAAAAGAGTTCGCAAACGAAATCGTAGATAAGAGCGACTTCAAGGTACTGGTTAAGGGTAGTGAGGTGGCTATCTTGTTCGATGACGGCAATGATGGTCACTCCTACGAATTTGACGAGGAAAGCGGGAAGTTAGAAGCAATCGAGTTCAACTACTACGATAGCGATTGCACCAGAGGTGAGTTAGAGGACTTCGATGAGGTGGAGTTTTAAGATAGTGTTTAACCTAGAATCAAAAGAGCAATGAAGAAGATTAAGAAAGTAGTTATCAGAATCGCCAACGGCAATTTTGACAAGAGAATGGAGGCACGCAAGGCAATCATCGAGAATGAGGCCTATGCAGGAATGGTTAAGTTTTCTGACTCAACGTCAGTAGAGTATGAGGAAGACTTAGAGAGGTCGGAGAAAGAGCCGAAGTATAGGGAGTTCCTCAACAGCATTGATGTGAATGTGGTTTCCCAGATTCAAGCCTTCGGCTTTGAGGCAAGATTCGAGTACACGGAGTACTGGGAAGGCTATGAAATCTACAAGAGCAAAGACGGCTATCCGAGTATCTCCTGCAGGGAGGACGACAAGGCGATAGACGTGATAAAGGAGTTGCTCAAGAATAACGAAGTTGTCAAGGTACACAACGAGTACGAGACCTTCTACGGGGTGGGTTGGTTCAACTGGCTTATGACCAACATCGGAGACTTGACAACAGCGGAGGTACTGAACACTTGGCACGCTTGGGGTCAGTGTGAGCCTTATCCCTCAGACGTTAAACTTACTAGAAAGTGAGAGCGATGATAGAGTACAAGATTGAGCCTTCCAATATGGGCTTTCGAGTTTACAGAAGGTACGAGAAAATCGGTTTCAGAAGTATAGCCAGTTTCGATAGGCCGGGCACTTGGGAAGAGGACGAATGGAATTTGCACTATGACGGATGCGACTATCCGCTTCCCACGTTTGAAGCCTGCAAGGAGAAGTTGGTTGAACTGGACGGATTTGTATGGTCACAAGACCCTTTGAAGAACTACGAAAAAGCGGAGTGCGTGTTCAATGATGACTTGAAGGTCATCAAGAACGAGACACCAGTCAGACTGGAGACGTGGGATGCCACAAGGAAATCGCAAATGGCGATGATTCACGATATGGGCAGAGACCCGATGTTGGGCACTTCAGACGAAGACTGCCTCTATGGGTCTGCAAGAACGATATTCTTGAGCAACGATTTGTCCTACTATGAGCAGGATGACAAGAGGTATGCCAACCCACTCATCCTAAAGGACGGAGAGTTGGTGAAACTGGATAGGAACGGAAAGATTTACAGAGTCAAGTGTATGGGTAGTAACGGAAAGTTCGCGTACTACTCAGACATCTTGCATTTCGAGTTGATAAAGTAATAGAGCAATGGAAACTACGAAAGAAAAAATGAGTGAGTACCTTGAAAGGGTACAGCAGTTACAGAGAATGGCATTGGGGTTCGATATTTCGGTTGGTGTAGAAGTAAGTCTGATAGAAGGTATGTCGGTCATCAACACGCGAATCCACAAGTTTGACGCAGAGCACTTCAAGATAGTTGACTCTCAGTATCCCAATATCAGAGAGTGGGCTAGCGATAGCGAGAATGACCTTGAGATGAAGAGGTTCAAGAATATACTCAAGAAATACGAAGTGCTATGAGTAACAAGTATCTGTACGGATGGAATCTGTGGACTAACTACGGCTATGGGTGGGAGGTTGAGGCCTCCTACTTCAAGCCGGAAAGTAAGTTGTCGGATGTAGCGAGAGACGCTAAAGAGTACCAGTTGGCTGGCGCAAGAGTGAGAGTAACAAGAACGAGAATGCTTAACAGATAAGGTATGAAGAGAAAGTATCATTATGAGTATGAGGTCTACACGGACAACCTATGCTTCGGCAGGATATTTCTGGGCAGGGCCTCAAACAAGACAGAAGCGAATATGATAGGAAACAGCGCCCAGAAGGGTTGTTTCGTTGTCGAACGAGTAAGAGTGAACGACTGATGGTTACAATTACAAAGAACGATTTCATCCTTCATCAGTTGGACAGACGAGTCTACGAAGAATGGAGGTCAAGCAATAACGAGAATCCGTCAGACTACTATGCCACGGCTTTGAAGTGGGTGGGAGATGCTATACGAGGCTTGGGTACGCAGACCTTCTGGGTTGGCGGTGCCTACTGCTGGTACTCTGACGATAAGCAGACGCGAGTCAATGAGGTATTCGTTACCGACAACGGAATCGCTTGCTATATAGATGACGTGAAAGGTTGTTTGTACAGAATAGAGTTTAAGTAAGGACTATGGCTAATGAGAATTTGAATCCAGTTACAAGCGCAAGCCAGACGAAGCGCATATTGGCATACCTGCAGGCGGGAGGCAAGATTACCCCTCTGGATGCCTTGTATAAGTTCGGGTCTATGAGGCTCGGTGCTAGAATCGCGGACATCTCCAAGTTGATTGGACGTCCGGTCAGCAGACAGAGAATCAAAGTTTTCAATGCAGACGGAAAGGAAGTGTACGTTATGCAGTACTATCTATAGACTCTCAGTCTTATTGTGTCTTTCCGAAGTAGGTACGTTGTGAAACGTGCCTATTTTTATGTATATGCAAAAAAATTTGTATGAAAGTATTTGTTCATCAAATAGTTTGTCTAACTTTGTCCGTAAGAATCTATTTTCAATCAATAAGAATCAAAGGTATGAGTCTTAAAGACAAAGTATTTGCTAAGTTGAAGACCGAGGCTAAGAGTTTCGGTTACAACAAGAAGGAATTGGAGAGTGCCGCTGCTACCATTGCCGACAATCTCGACCTTGATGAAAATGCTTCCGAAGAGGATGAGGATGCAGCAGTTGATAAATCAGTCAAGGCTTATCTGCCTCTTCTGAAATTAGGTCAGTCCGCTTACGGACGAATGGTCAAGGCATACAAAGACCAGCACGCTAGTGGCGATGATGACGATGACGATGATGATGGCAACCAAGACGATGATGACGATGATGATTCAAAGTCAAAGGGCAAGAATTCAAAGTCAAAGGGTAAGTCCAAGGATGATGACAAGACTCCCGAATGGGCAAAGGCTATGTTGGCCAATGTAGAGAGTTTGTCGAATGAGGTCAAATCATTGAAGGCAGAGAAGGCAACTCTGGGCAGACGCGCAAAGTTGGAGGCTCTGGTCAAGGATACTGGCATCTTCGGAACATCCACCTTGAAGAACTTCGACAGAATGACATTCGATGACGATGACGCATTCGATGAGTTCTATTCGGAGGTTGAGCAGAATCTCAAGGACTTGAACCAAGAACGTGCGAACGAAGGTTTGGGCAAGTTAGGCGCACCACCTGCTGGACCGGGTAAGAAAGATACTCGCAAACCAGAGGAAGCCACCGATGCCGAACTGGATGAGATTGCCAACAATTTCTAATCTAAAACATCAAAGAAATGAACATTCCAGATTTGAAAAGTCCCGAAGAGATTATCGACTATGGTATGGATGATGTTGTTATCCGTCACTATATAGCCGGTATCGTTGGAGGCAAAACCCTCAATATGGAGGGCTACACTGAAAATGTGCTCAAGGCTGGTCACGTCATCATCTATGACACCGTACTCGATGAGTACAAGCCCATGCCTCTGAGTGGCGATGCTTACGGCTCACTTCCTGCTAACCACGTTTACGCAGGTGTGCTTGTCCGTTCAATTCTCACCAAGGAGCCGTTTGCTGCTATTATGTACGCAGGCGAGGTCAACGATGTTGCATCTCCTTATTCCGTAGCGTCTATCAAGGACGCTTTGAAGTCTGCTCTCCCGCAGTTGGTATTTATGCACGATTAAAAACTAAGACGCTATGAACGAGTCATTATTTATCGAATTTGTGGCTAAGTTTTTCCCGAAACTTCAGCCTCTGATTGAGAAAATCAATGGTAAGCGCAACAAGCCTCTTGAGTATCTGCACAAGACTATGCTGCGTACCGAGTACAGCGCAGACCAGAAATGGGAAAGCGCTTCTATCAACAGCACTTATGTTGCTGCCGATATCGTGTCAATGGATTCACCCCTGCCCGTAAAGAAGCGTGACGTTGTTGCTCACAGCAACGGAAAACTTCCGAAGGTAGGTATGAAGAAGGTGATGAAGGAGACCGACATCAACGCTATCAACATTATGAAGGCTCGCGGAGCCAGTTTCGCTCTGATTGCCACCAAACTGACAAACGATGCTTACGCTTGCTCAGTCGGCATTGACGAGAAGAACGAGTTGAACTTCCTTACTGCTCTGTCAGACGGCTACGTTCTGGTGCAGGATGAGGACAACGCAGGTCTTGCTCTCCGCGTATCATTTGAGTTCCTTCCCGACAACTGCTTCGGTGTTGAGACTATTGGCGAGTTGACTCTCGATGACATCAAGAGAGTTCTGACCAAGGCTGACGCTGACGGCAATGCTATCTCAACTATCTGCATCGCCCTTTCGACATACAATAAGTTGAGAGGTACTCGCGGTGCTAGGGAGTTGGTTGCATCGTATATGGGCCAGACCTATACAGCCGAGACCACTCTGCCCGTGCCTCCTGCCAAGACCTTCGATGAGGCCTTTGCTGATGACAACAACGGAGTTCAGTTCCTCAAGATTGACCGCTCTGTCATCGTTGAGATGAACGGAAGCCGTAAGTCAATCAAGCCGTTCAACCCGAACAAACTGACATTCCTCGTTGATGCTAATGAGGTAGGTGCTCTCGTTTGGGGTACTCTGGCTGAGGCTACCAACCCCGTAGGCGGTGTTGTTTACACAACTGTAGACGGATACAAACTGATAAGTAAGTATTCGAAGACAGACCCGCTGCAGGAGTTCACAGCAGGACAGGCTCTGGTACTGCCGGTTCTTGAGAACATTGACCAGATTTACTCACTCGACATCACAGACGCACAGCCAGTTGATGACGATGAGCAGGAGGGTGATAGCACTATCACAATCTGGGGTCACAATTATCTCAAGAGTGAGGTAACAGCCGCTATGGGTGCTATGGGTATCGTTCCTCTGGGTTCAACTGACGCTGCATACATCAAGACTATCAATGACCTTTCCGCAAAGGACGAGGCTCGTCTGAAGAAGGCTCTGGTGTATCTCCCCGAAGTTGACCCAGCAACTCTGACTTTCGCTAAGACTGCCGACACTACTGGTAAGACCGTGACCGTTGACACCAACGCTCCCGCTAGCGACATCGCTGCCGCAACCGTAAGCGCAGGTGATGCTGCTTGGATTACTCCTACTATCAGTGGTAAGACAATCACAGTGAAGGTTTCTGCCAACTCTGAGTCAGAAGCACCTGCCCGCACTGGCAAGGTAACTCTGTCAATCGGTGGCAAGACCGCTGAGATTTCTGTAAGTCAGGCTGCTAACACCTAAGAGAGATGAAGACAATCCTCCAATCACTAGTCGATGAGATATACTACCCTATAAGTGAGGGCCTCATCGAGAATAAACTCATCAAGAGGGAACTGACTGGAACCACCGAGTTCACTAAAGAGGTCGCTGAGTCCAAGAAGTACAAAGGTGCATTGGCGGATTGCCTTATATCGCTCTTGCAAGCCATAAACGTCTCTGAAGCGGACAAGTCTGTTGGTGCTTACACCGATGCAGACAAGAAATTCATCCTTGACTGGGCAAACAAGTTGTATGGGGAGATTGACGAACCCCTCGTGACTATGGGCGCACCGAAGGTAACGATATGTAGTTGATATGGCAGTATTGAAGTTCAAATCTGAGTTCATAGAAACCGCTGTGATAGGCCAAGGCTCTGTCGCAGACAATGGGGACTACACTCAAGGTCAGACTTCGTGGGGCAGTAAGGAAAGTTGTGACGCGGTACTGAACAACGGCTCATCCCAACTGATTTCAGTGGAGGACGGCAAAGCCATTTCGTACTCCTACACAATCTATCTGAAGGCCAAATGCAATGACTACAAAATCGGTGACAAGGTTAGAATCACGTTCAGAGATGGGACTCAGAAAGAGTTCTTGGTAAAGGGAACAGATAAGAGGCAGTTGCAGTGTAAAATCTATGTCTGACATTAGTAAACGCATTGACGATTTCTTCGTACGAGTTGCGGAGATACTCAAAGAGGAAATATTGAGGTCACTCTCATACCTCGGAGAGCAATGCGTTGCTAAAGTCAGAGACAGAGACCAATCGGTAAGTTGGATAGACCATACCACGAACCTCAGAAGTTCTATCGGTTATGCAGTCTACGAACAAGGAAAGGAGGCCATTCAGTCGGCTTTTCAAGGGACGGTAGAAGGTATGACCGCTGCACAGCAAATGCTGGCAGAGTTGGCCAAACAATACGCTGAGACATACGCTTTGGTGGTTGTAGCCGGAATGGACTACGCATCATATGTCGAAGCGATGGACAGCAAGGATGTCTTGGCATCAACGGAACTCTGGGCAAAGCGGGAGGTTCAGAAATATCTCGAAATGGGCCTCAAGAGGGCAGAGAAACGAATAAACGCATTGGAAGTATGAAGAATGACGAAAGGATAAAAGACGATGTGTACGCATACATCAAGACCAGCGACCTAATGGGTAGCAATGGTGTTAATGGTGTGTTACGCAAGACTTCGAGGCCCTTGGATTCCAATACGGAGGATGTGGTAATCTCGATTCTCGCCAATGAGTACGGACAGACGCAGGAGGCATTTGTCAATGTCAATGTGTTCGTTCCAGACCAGTTGAGAGAGAACCAGTACGAAGAGGACACTGCAAGGCTTCGCGCATTATGCGACCTTTGCTTCCAAGTGCTTGAGAGTCATCACGGAGTCGATTATGACTTCTGGCTTGACACACAGAGAGTCTTTCCAGTAGAGGGAAAGAAAGAGCATTTTATCAATAACAAGTTGTTGTACAAAGTAATAAACGAGTAACTATGAAATTGAATTGGGGCAAACCTAGAATTATAGTTAGGAAGTGTAGCGATGTTACACCTAACCCTAACCCGTTTATTGAGTTTCCGACTCCCGTACAGAGTTCAACAGTGCTCGACACTACCAAAGGTGACAAGACCGAGGCAAAGGTCGAGGGCGGTGAGAATGAGGATGTTCGCTACAACCGCAACACCTACGCTCTGACTACCAGAATCAGAACACTCAAGAACAGACTGAAGCCTATACTCGATGACGATGGCATCATTCCAGACGAGTATGAGGTTTACGTTCAGCCGGAAGACCCGACAGCCGTTGGTATGTTTATGGCACGTTCAACCGCGTCAGAGGCAGACCAGTTCAACGCAGATGACGGCGGTGCTTGGGAGTATGTATTCGATGCACTGAAGAACCCCGAAACTGGAAAGGGTCAGGTTCAGTGGGGTATCGTTACAATCACAGAGAGCGGTGGCTCTATCACTGGTGTAACCTTCACACCTGCGGGTGCTATAGGTGCTACACCTAATGTGCTTCTGTTCTCTGAGGACGCATCAGCAAGCGGTATTGACGTAGCCGTAACCGAGACTGGTGTAACAGCCACACCCAGCGAGAACTGGTGTACTACCTCCGTGGCAGGTAAGGTTGTTAAGGTCAAGGTGCAGGCTAACAGCACCACATCCGAGCGTGCTTGCGTTATCACTCTCGCCAAGGGCAGCGACAGAGGTTACATCTCTGTCAAGCAGGAGGCTGGTAGCGGTCAGTAACAGAGTCCTTTGCCAGTTGGCGGTTAAACTGGCAACATCGCGGGATAGCGCAGCGGTAGCGCGTCTGATTCATACTCAGAAGGTCGGCAGTTCGAATCTGCCTCCCGCAACTAAAGTTCTTTGAGGTTATGGATAAGTATGTCGATATGGATTTGATAGATGCCGTTCTCGAAAAGCCAATCGGTTTTTCGATAGGTAGAAGGCATCTCAATCTCTATCAACCCTCACTCGGTGCCAAACTACTCATATCACGAGCATTAGAGGCCCTACAAGTCGACAACAGCATTTTCCAAACCAATCCCTTCACAGAAGCGCTTCGGCTATGTTCGACCAAGAAGGAAGAAGTAGCCAATCTGATTGCTCTCAAGACATTGAGAAGCAAAGACGATTTCTTTAACCCAGTTCTCATCAAAAGCAGGGCCGGACTGATAAGCAAGGAACTGGACACGGAAGACCTCGCCAGATTATTCTGTGTCGCTATCACGGATAATGACGTAGAGAGATTCCTAGAACATATAGGACTGAATGATGACAAGGAGAAAAGAATGAAGGTCATCAAGTCCAAGAGCCGTAAGAATACAATGATATTCGGAGGCAAGTCCATTTATGGTGTTCTGATTGACGAAGCGTGCCAGAAGTTCGGTTGGACTCTGGATTATGTTGTTTGGGGCATATCCTATACGAACCTCAAGATGATGCTTGCTGATGTCATCAGCGATGTCTATCTGACTGACGAAGAACTGAAGAATCTGAATAAGGGAGACTCGTCTGGCGCAATCAGTGCGGACGATATGACGAATATGAATATGATTCTCCAGATGAACTGGGACTAGGAAACGGATTGAGAATACAAAATACAGAGAATAATGGCAGGAATGAAGTTTGACATAATGGTTGGCGATGAGAACGTAAGACAAAGACTTTCTCAGATAGACGCTGGCATTAAGGAGACTACAAAGACCGTAGAGGATAGCGGTAAGACTATGGAGGACACCTTCAAGAAGGTCGGTGCCGCAGCAGCCGGAATGTTCAGTGTCGCTATGGCCAAGGAGTTCGTCTCCAAAGTATATGAGGTAAGGTCATACTTCCAAGACATCGAGTCCTCGATGAAGGTATTTCTGGGCAGTGAGGAAAAGGCAGTCAAGTTCACGAAGGAACTGAAGGATTATGCTTGGTACAATATGTTCGAGTTCTCGGAACTGGCAGACGCATCCAAGCAACTCATCGCATACGGCAACGAGGTAGAGAGAATAAGCGGTAAGGGTGGAATTCTCGACCAGTTGTCCAATATAGCCACAGCCACGAAGCAACCCCTAATGGAGTTGGTCAATATGTGGAACAAGGCCAAGAACATCGGCTATGTGGACTCCAAGGCTATGATTACTTGGGCCAGTCACGGACTGGTACTCAACGATGTTCTGAAGGAAATGGGTGAGACCGTCAAGGGTAACACCATAACCTTCGAGCAGTTGCAGATGGCTATTGCCCACGTTACGGAAGAGGGCGGTATGTTCGCAGGTATTATGGATGAGATGATGCCTAACCTCTCATCCTCTGTCGGTCAGTTGCAGGATGACTTGGATTCTATGTTCAATGAGATAGGTCTTGCTATGCAGGACACTATGAAGGCCGGAATCGAGTTTGTTAGTAAACTTGTTAATAACTACAAGGAGATAGCAAGCGTACTGGGCGATGTCATCGTAGTGTACGGAACATACAAGGCAGCACTGCTTGCGACTACTGCCGTTGAGAAGGCTAGTGCCTACTGGACTGGAATACTGACAGAGGCCGAGATGATGAACAAACTGGCCACAGAAGCAGAGACCATAGCAAAGGGCAAGGCAACCGCGGCAACTATCATCCTTCAGAGAGCACAGCAGGCTCTGAATGCTACACTCCTTTCCAATCCCTATGCTCTGGTGGCTGCGGCTTTGGCATCCCTTATAGTTGTTGCTATAAGATTCCAAGACACAATGCGTTCAACGGAAGAAATCTGTGATGATTTTGAGACTTCGATGAACGAGTTGAAGGATTTGGATGAAGAGGCCAACTCAATCAATGCACTTGCAGATGAGTTTGATGAACTAAAGGGAAAGATAGAACTTTCGGCTGATGAATCAGACAGACTTCTGGAAGTAACAAGAACTTTGGCTGGATTTATGCCTACGGCTATTGATGGTTATGACCAGTACGGAAATGCCATTGACCTCAATACAGAAAAGGTAAGAGAGGAACTGCAGGCTAGAATAGAAGCGCAGAGGATTGTTACAGAGACTCTCAAGAAAGAGGCGGAAGAGAAGAAGAAGGCTCTGGAGGACGAGTTGGAGGAACGTAGAAGGGTTTACCAAGATGGCAAGATGACTTATCCAGATGTTGCTTCGTCTGTCCCAATGGTCGGTGTTACAAGTATGTTTCAAGAAGCCGGACCAGAACAGAAGTTTGCAGCAGCACAAAGGGCCGAAGAGATATCGAAAAAGTTGGATAAATTGAATAATGACTTGAGGAATTACGATAAAATCTTGTCTGGATATTATCAGCATTTATCTCAAGTTACTGGCTCTTTGAGTGGTAAGAACATAGACCAACTCAAACAGATAAAGGCTGCTCTTGAGGAACAGATAAAGAGCGGAAAGAAAGGCCAGATGACGGTAGGGGATTTCTTCTCCTATGACTTTACTGGTGCATCTGACGAGTTTATGCAGGATGTCCTTGATGCCGTAGAAAGAAAACTCCCTATGGAGGGCACTACGAAGGATGACTCCAAGCAACTTGAGAAGATACGTCAAGAAGAGCATAAACTGACTGAGGTTATCGCCCAAGAGGAAAGGAACAGACTCAAGTCGGCAAAGGAATCCCAATCCAGACTGGAGGACGCCAGGATAGCCGCGATGACTGACGGAGTTCAGAGGGCACTGGCATTAAGGCAGAAGGCAGACCAAGATGAACTGGATGAGGTTGAGAAATCACGTCAAGACGAGATAAGGTCATACATAGAATCTGAGAAGAAGATTTTCGACCAGAGGGAGAAACTCAAGAAGGCTCAAGATGATTCCTATGTAGTCCAGTTCTTTGACGAAGATTCTGTAGACCTCTCGAAGATAAACGCATACTGGGACAAGTATCTCGAGTTCGTCAAGCAGAGACAGCAGGTCGAGAAGCAGGAGACAGCCGAAGATGCTATGAACGAGTATCTGGCCAAGTGGGGCAAGACAGAGGAAAAGAGACTGGCCACAAAGAAGATATACGAAAAGAAGATACGCGAAGCGGAGACGGAAGGAGAGAGGTTCTCATATCAGAGGGAAATGATAGAGGCACTAGCAGAACTTGACCGCAAGGCTATGGGTTCATCGGCATTACTGGTTCGGTTGTTCGAGGACACCAAGAAGAAGTCTCTCAAGGAACTGCGCGAGTTATCCACAAAAGGTGCAAAACTGCTTGAGTTCTTGAAGAAGGGTAAGTGGGACCAGACTATGGGTAACGTGTTCGGTATCACGAAGGAGGTCTTTGACGAGATACGTCAGTCTCCAGACGAACTGAAGGATTTGTCAGATGCACTGGATGACTTGGATGACAGAATCGAAGAGGTTCTGCCTCCTATAGAGCAGGCTACCCAAGCCTTGAAGGATTTGTTCGCGGCAGGTGGAGATACCAACCTCGCTACAGAGGCTATCTCGAATCTGTCTACGGCTACTGGCAAACTGAATGACGCAACATCAGTATTGAGCGCATCCTTTGAGGCCATAGGCAAACTCACTAACAGCGACAAGTTGAGTGATTATGCCAATACCCTCAACGGCATAGCCAACGTCATCAGCGGTGCGGTATCTGGCGCACAAGCAGGTGCTGCCGTAGGCGGTGGTTATGGTGCTATCATAGGTGCTATCTTGGGCGGTGGCACTTCTCTGATTACAGAGATTGACAAGAATGTAGACAATGCTGAGAATAAGAGGATAGAGAAACTCAGAAATGATATAGAGACTCTCTCAAGGGCCTATGAGGAACTGGACAGAGCCATAAGCAAATCCTACTCGAACAAGCAGAGCCAACTCTATGAGCAGGAGGCACAGAACCTCGAACAGCAGAGGGAACTGGTACAGAAGCAACTTGAAGAGGAACAATCCAAGAAGCACGTTGACGAAGGTGCGTTAAGCGACTACCAGAAGCAACTGCAGGATTTGGACAACAAGATTGAAGATACCAAAGAGAAGGCCATTGACGCTATCATTGGTTCTGATGTCAGTTCAGCCATAGAGTCATTCGCTGATGCTTACGCAAGCGCGTGGGAGAACGGAGAGAACAAGGCCACATCTGCCAGAGATACGGTTGTCAAGTTGATGAAGGACACGGTAAGAGAGGCAATCAAGGCCGCTACAGAGTCATCTGGCATTATGGCTGAGATTCGCAAGAAGATGGCAGAGTATATGTTCGACAACGTACTTGAAGACTTCGAGCAGAAGGAACTCTTGGATATGGCCGACACTCTCCAGAAGCAGATAGACGATGAGTTCGGATGGGCAGACGGACTGATGAGCGGACGTACAGCCGGAATCACTAGCGGTTCATCGAAATCCTTGAGTACTATGTCAGAACAGACTGGCTCGGCTCTGGAGGGTCGGTTTACGGCCTTCCAATCCAGTAACCAAGACATTGCAGATAGTATGAGGTCTTCTCTGGCGATATTCACGTCAATGCTCACGATAGCCACTTCTAGCAACGGCTATCTGAGCGACCTCGTTGAGCAGGCAGTAAGGAGTAACATCTATCTCTCTGACATAGCGAAGTACACAAAGAAGATGAGTGGTTGGGATGAGACTTTGGATGAGATAGCAAGCAATACAGAAAATCTTTGATTATGACTGGAGAATTATTCATAAATGGTCAAGATGCGTACTCAACGTGGCACGCTTACTTGGATACTACTGGGTTGTCGGCTCTGATGACACCGCCTCCTGCAAAGGAGTATATCATCGAGGAATCGGCACTCAACAACGGAGAGACTATCATAGACGATAGGGAAGACTCGAAGATAAAACTGGGTGCAAGGGAAATCCAGTTGGTCATCTGTTTCAGCGCGAAAGACGCTTCTACGTTTATGTCCAGATATGCCAGTTTTTGCACTGAGTTACAGAAGGGCAAACTGAATATCAACACTAAGTATCAGCCGACCACGCTTTACAAGTGTTGGTATGTCAGTTGTCAGCAGTTTACCCAGTTCAGACAAGGAATGGGCAAGTTTATGCTGAGGCTCATCGAGCCAGACCCCACAGACAGAACAATGCCTCAAAATAGTTGATTATGGAGTTCAGCAGTATAAAGAAGATACTCAAGCAGAATGGTGCTTGTAATGACGTAGACCGCGTAAGCAACTATGAGGAACTGGCGAACGTGTTCTTCTCGGCCAGAGGTGCGGAGTACGTCATAAACAAGCGTTTTCCAGATTATAATCTGTTCAAGGAGTACAAGGATGATGTAAGGCCTTACGGAATCTATGTCGATGAGAACGATGTCGATTTCTCGAAGGGTTACAATTTCTGCTTGGTGGGAAAGACGGAGAACAAGGCAGTCCTTACTGGCACGAAGAGTGTCTACAAGATTTACCTCATTCACGGGGCGAAGGTCAGAATCGAGGCCAAGGGATATGCTGTGGTCAAGGTTGTCAAACTGACCGATGACTGCGACTATGAGTTACATAACGATTCAAAAGTTGTTATGCTATGAAGATAAAGAGAGGAAATACAGAGGTACTGGAATTTAACTTGAACAAGGACTGCAAGCGAGTCTGCAAGTTAATGGAGGCTGACGAGATAAGTGTCAAGTTCAGTCGGGCAAATGCCATACACCTCAAGATAGGAGACTATGTGGTATATACGGAGAACGGCACAGACCTGCAGTTCGTCCTCAATCGTCCGTATAGTCCCAAGAGGAACGTAAGGAACGGAGCCTACGAATATGAAGTTACCTTTGAAGCCTACTACTACAAGTGGCAGAACAAGATTCTGAAGTACAGACCTTCATCTGGCGCAAGCGAAGCCTCCTTCGGACTGACGGAGGTTATCGGTGTTCACGCACAGATGTTGCTGTCCAACATCCTCGCTGTCGAGGGTTCGGGGTCGGGTTGGTCGGTTGTAACCGATAACACCATTACTAGCCAGCAGAGGGAAGTCCAGTACTCGAATACCAGTATATTGGATTCACTGGGAAAGATTGCAGAGGCCTTCAAATGCGAGTGGTGGGTTGTGGGCAAGGTGGTTCACTTCGGCACTTGCAACAACGGCAACGAGGCTGTAGAACTCTCTCTGAACGGCAACGTGTCGGATATGAAGGAGTCCAAGTCCAATGACGTTTACGCAACTAGGATATATCCCTTCGGTTCGGATGTCAATATCCCAGACCACTATCGCAAGGTGCTTCAGTTCAAAGTTGATTGGAAGAGCGAAACCGAAGACCACTATATCAGACTGAACAAGCCAGTGACTCCAGATATGTTTGACGGCATAGGAGGAACTGGAGATGTGTCGGTATGGAACTGGATAGCCTATCCGCAGGGTAGAGACTGGAGGACCAACTGGCAGGACCACCAGTCGGGTTCAAACCTCGAATGGAAGTATAACTGGAGAATGGATGTACAGCAGAGTGGCAGACAGACATTCGATAGTCCGATTACTGGCCGGATTCCCTGCTACATAGATGCTTTCACTATGGGTGTGAGACTGAAGGCTCAAGTGAAGTATCTGAACGGCACTTACGGCTCGGTTGACAGATATGCTTCAGTCAGCGCGAAGATAGTTCCGTATATAGCCAATAGCCAGAACGCTGGCCAGCAGCCGATGTCTCTGCTCACTTCTGCACCAGAGGCTGTTTCGGCCTATTCCAATTATCTGGAGAAGGCCTATCCGAATATAAGACAGAAGACCTTGAGTCTGATGTATGATACTCTGTACTTCGAGATAAGCGATTACATAGAGACAGAGCGCTTGCCGTTAGACCCTCTGGCAATACTCAATCTGACTGGTGTAGACTGCTGGAGAAACAGCATTAGCGGTAAGATATATACTAACAAGGAGATGACCACAGAGATAACTCCGCAGACGATTCAGCAGGGTTATATCTACATAGACCAGTTTACTGGCGAGTGGTGGGGTTGGCAAGCAAACGGCTACTGGGAGGATTTCACACCCATTTGCTATGTTGAACTCTATGCGGGTGCTGCAACTCTGACCTTCGGCTCATCAGAAAAGAGTATGGAGGTTACTACCAACAAGGGCACGATGGTTATCAATCCAGAGATGTTGCCTTCATTGGACGATGACAGCCACCTTCTGTCGGTAGAGGGAGACTGGAGTGCAGTGAACGTAGGAGACACAATCATCATAGATGACCCGATAAAAGCCAATATTCCTACTGGGTGGTTCGAGATAAAGGACAGAGACGATAGCGTCAAGGTCGGTGTGGTAAGCAGGAACTTGAGACTTCCAGATATAGGAGACTCGGTTGATACCACCACAGAGCCGGGAATCACGATAACGAGCAATTACGTTCAAGATACATCGGTCAATGACTCTGATGTGGTTGAAATGGTTGCTCTGTTCCCAGATGAGTTTCCGAGGTTTGTGATTAACAACTACTCCGTAGAAGCCAAGACTATATGGAAGAAGTACCAGAACTCTGATGAGGAATATGAGATGCTTCAGTATTACCTCACTATACCTTCGTTGGCCGGATTCGACCCGAAGTATATTATAGGCGAACTGAAGATAGTGTTCCTTTCGGGTTCACTGGGCGGTATGACATTTGAACTGGCCTTCGTGGAGTCAGACGCAAACGGAGGTGTCTTTGCCATTGTGCCTAACGAGGAATACGGACGCGGACTGCCAGATGAGATTGCTCATCCTGCAAGCACCGCCCCGTTGGATTCGTTCGTCATAACTGGAATCGACACTACGTTCCAAGAGGCGGGTTCGATAGAGGACGCAGAGGAATCCCTTCTGAACTCTGCTATCGAGTCTCTGAAGCAGATTCTGAACTACAAGAAGGCTTACGATGTATATCTGATGCCTTCATATGCGAAGGAGAACTTCAATCCTATCGGAACGGCTGTCTCACTGGTGAATGACGCGATGTTTGCCACCAGTCTGACCTCAAGGGTTTACGGCTATGAGTATCCGTTGGACAAGCGGTATAGGAACTTCGTCTGCTATGTGGGCGATTCATCCAAGTACTCAAGGCTCGATTCTCTGGAGGCCAAGATTAACTCTATGGACGTGACTGGCCAAGTGTATAGTGGCGGTGGCGGTTCGCAGGGAGTAAGCATCCAGATTATCAAGTCCACTGATGACACAGAGGCAACTGACGATAATGTTTACTCTGCTCTGAAGGCCGTCAATGAGTTCTTGAGCAGGACTCACGATGACACTATGAACGGCAAGTTGACCGTGACCAAAGGAGTCAAATCGGAGACGGATGTAGAAGCGGAGAAGGATGTCAAGGCAGGAGGAAATATGCAAGCCGGAGGCGGTATGTCCGCAGGTGGCATAGCAGACCTTCTGAAAGGCAGTGGAGGCGGTCAAGGGACGGTGAAGGGTGTCAAGGTTGGCCCGAACGGACAGGTGAACAACCCAGACCAGAACGGAGTAGTTGAGATTCCTCCATATCCGACTGGCCCAAGTGTGGTTGCCTATGATGACCTTGACAACGAGAGCGTGGAAAATACCTCAAGGGTTGCTACGGCTTTTGGTGTTGCCATTGTAAAGGACAATATAGGTGTTGAGAAACTTCCGACCTATGACCCAGAGAAGGTTGACGGATATTACAGAGGAAACGTGGTGAAGGTGCGTGAAGGTTCAAAGTGGGTAGGATATAGGTTCAAGTTAAGGACTCCTATGGGAACGGCCATAGGTGGCAGGGTAGAGAGACTGACATTCGAGACTCTGGCCAATCCGCTGAACATTGTGAACATTGAAGATATTTTGGTGTAAACGTAAAAGCATAAAGATATGATAGATAACATTGACGAGTATTCCGAAATGTGGGCGAACGGCCAAAACATCGGAAAGTTATGGGACATCATTAAAGCGAAGTTTGTCGCTGGCTACCCCGGTGACGGAGATACCACATCCCACGTTATAGACCAGAGTGGCTATGGCGAGAGGTGGTTCACGCAGGCAAGAAAGAATATCGGTCTTCCGAGAAGCACCTTCGTAGACGATATGTATGTAGGCAGGGCAAAGTCGGATGAGTTGGGACACAATATAAAAGATTCCTTTGGGCATACGATAGACATCAACAACGGCTATCTGCGTCTTATGAACTATAAGGCAACTCCTACTTCGTTGGCCACGATAGAACTTAATGCCAATGACGGACTCGTTCAGTTGAAAAGCGGTAAGATTCCGTTGTCTCTGTTCCCAGATGCTATCGCAGGTCAGATGCTTTTCGCAGGTACGGTAGACGAGTTTATAGACCATAGTTCTGCCTCACCTGCCACCAGTGTCGATTTGCTCAAGGTCACTCTGACGGATAACGCAGCAAATAAACTGCACGAAAAGATATCTGCTATCACAACCTCGAACAAGGTGGTGTATCTGACTACTGCGTCTTCAAGCGGAACGTATAACAGCAAACCTATGGTTTCCTATGTCGATTGTGAAGGTATGTACTTCCTCTGGACATCGAATGCCATAGCAAGCGGTCAGACTTCACGCGAATGGTCGGGTGAGAGATTCCAAGTGGGTGACTGGTTGGTTTCAGTCGGTGGCATAACCGCGCAGTCTGGTGAGGACGGCTGGAGGAAGATTGACAACACAGATGCAGTCACTTCAGTTGCAGGTATCAACGATGCAAACGTGAACACCTCGATATACGGCACACCGACTACAACTGGTGCTGTAGTTATGAACGCAGGACGTGTCCGCGCTCTTGATACTGGCTTGCCCAATAACACACAGACGGTTGCCGGTAATGTCCAGTTCAACAAGGACGTTTGGGCATTGGGAGGTCTTGCAGCATATGGTATATCAGACCTCACAAGAGGTGGCGGAGGTGGCGGTGGTCTCTCTGGTAGCATCTTGAGAGACTGGGCCAACTTCAACCCCAATGACGAGACTCAGATACTCGGCTCAAATCTGGGTATCGAGGCCTTCCAGATGTCTGGTAGCAAGATGCAGTTCAAGAGAAACAACGCTTGGGTAGACGGCTTTACCCTGCAGGCTGCTAACATCCCCAACCTCGATTTGACGCAGATAAACGACACTACCGAACTCCGCAAAATTGAAACCCTCTCGGCTACGGGTACACCAAGTGGTTTCTTAAAGAGGGCTTCAAATGGCACTTGGTCATTTGACACCAATTCGTATGCGCTTGCGAGTGCGCTGAACGACTATCTGCCGTTGACGGGCGGAACAATAGTGGGAAGCACAAGCGCTCCTTTGATAATACAGAGCACGAGCAACAACAACTATGTGTCTGTTCAGTTGAAGTCCAAAAACCATTATAGGAATTTTGGATTAAATGATAATGGTGATTTGTTTACTACAAATCTTGATGGATGGGCTAATGAATATAAGATTTGGCACGCAGGCAATATGGGTGCGGGTTCAGGCCTTAATGCGGACAAACTTGACGGAGTACACGCAAGTGAGTTATTCACGGTGTTGGAGAATGACAATGACCAACTCTCGGCTACGATAGGAACAACTAACAAGAAGTTGACCTTGGACTACGCAAAGAAAACCTCAAGGATGCGTACCGAACTCAAGGCCGACCAAGAGTTCGTCTATCGCCAGAGTCCTCAGACCATTGACGCTGACTCGCTTGTGATTAACAAGTTCAAGGGTAGGACTTTGGCGTGGAATCAGAATGCGAAAGCATTTGCGGGCAGTAACTATATTGGCTTTGGTGATAGCGGAGCAAGTACTTCTTATAGCGATGGCGTTATTACTATTACCATAACAAGGAATAGTGGTGTAACTCCGTATTTGAATGCCAATACATGCAAAAATAGCATCACTGGTCATAAATACATATTTGGCTTTTATGCTAAAGCCCAGTCGTCAACTGTCTATACTATTAACGGTGGCGGTAGTTTTACCGTCGGCACGTCTTGGACTTTCATTAAAAGACTATTTACTGCATCGGGAAATAGTGTGTTTTACTGGTTTATTAACAATAGCACGACAGGTTCTCAGCACCAAGTGAAAAATCCTATTTGTATCGACTTAACTTTGATGTTTGGAGTAGGCAACGAACCCTCAACAGTAGAAGAGTTTGAAGCCTTGTTCCCCAATGCTTATTATGAATACAATGCAGGCGAATTAAGGAACAATGATGCCAAGCAGTTTGAGAGTGAAGGATTTAATCTGTGGGATGAGGAATGGGAAAGAGGTGCTATAAATGGTAGTACTGGAGATAAATATGACGATACCAATGCAATAAGAAGTAGAAATTATATCTCTATCTTCCCAAACAGCGCTTATTGTTTCAGACATACTCAAGATATAAATGTCGCTACATATTATTATGATGCGAATAAGAACTTCATCTCCTCAGATTGTCCAAACGCTGGAAATGTTGCTGCGACATTTACCACACCTTCAAATGCAGCATATTTGTTAATTAAAATTGGTGCAGCAGCAAGTCCTGTTACTAAATATGCCAATGATGTCTGCATCAACCTCTCCGACCCCGCCAAGAACGGCACATACGAGCCATACAGACGCATTGTTACCGACTTGAACTTGGATGCTATTCAAGTTAAGAGTCATAATATCTGGGATGAGGAATGGGTGAACGGATACTACAACACCACAAACGGCAATTTTGTGTCATATAACGCAAGCATTTGCTCCAAAAATGCTATTGCGGTCTTTCCTTCAACGAATTACTGCTTTAATAAAGACGCGGTAAGCGGAGTTATTTTCTATGATATAAACAAAAATTTTATCAGTTCGTTAGTGAACTTGGCCTCTTTGGGCAATCAATTTACTACGCCTACAAATTGCTATTATGTTCAGTTCTATTGTTCAGACGCTTATAGTTCTACTTATAATAATGATATTTGTTTGAATGAAAATTCCGCCTTCAACGGCCGATATGAACCGCACGGAATACTCACGATAAACGGATTGAAACAAGCGGGTAGTGTGTATGATGAGATTGTAGGGAATAAGTTTATACAGAGAGTGGGGAGTGTGGATTTGGGAAGTTTAGGTTGGTACTATTATAGTAGTGGTTCACTTCTATATTCTTCAGATATATCTGCACTTGGACTTCCAAGTAGTCAACTGCCATCAAATTTGCTGTCAAGTAAATATTTGGTAAAGACCACAAATTATCAAACAGAACCAACTGGTTCAGGATACATTTGGGCTAACGATAGGACTTTTTCAACTGGAGATAAACTATATATTAAAGATTCAAATATTAGTTCTTCAGATATTGACTCAAATCATAAAGTTACTAAACTGAATGGTGTAATACTTAATTATGCCCTTGCCACTCCCATAGAGTACGAACTCGCCTCACCCATACCCGACACGATGCCCGCAGGTACAACCGAGAGGATTATATCCGATAGGTTGCCCGTCACACCTTTCGCTTGTGATATGACCTATGGCGCAAACCCGAAGGATATTTTGGCAAGTGCAGTTCCGTGGGATAGGGTAAGCGGCAAGCCGAAGTTGGAGATACTGAGTGGCAGGTTCTCGGACCCGTTGGTTTCAAATGAGGCTGATAACGGAATCTGGTTCAAGAACACCATAGACGGAAAGAATATGTGTATCAAGTTCGCGGTATCAGACAAGGCCTTCCACTTCACACTCGCTGATGATGACGGAAACCCAGTTCTGACCAAGAGTTTCAACTTTGCGACTTTGGCACAGCAGGATATAATCGACATTTGCGTATAAGACTATGGTAGATAGGGATGATAAATGTTTGGATGGCGAAGGCCTTGAAACCCTCTGGGGACTTGTCAAGGCCCACGTCACCTCAGCCTTGCAGGGTTGGGACGGACGCAATACCAGTACAGAAGGTGTTCATACGTCAAGTATTACGCACGTTGGCACTATCGCTTACGGAACGTGGCACGGCTCTGCAATAGAGGCTGCGTATATAGGCTCAACAGCCAAAGGCCAACTCCTATACGGAAACGGAAGCAACGTGATGGCTCTGCTGGGCATAGGGACTGCAGGTCAGTTCCTCAAGGTTGTGGATGGCGCACCTGCTTGGAGTGACCTTCCAGTGGCCAGTGGTGAAAGCGAAAGTACCTTGGCGGGTATAGTGTCCACTGGCACTCAGAGTTTTGCAGGTCAGAAGACATTCAAGAATACGGCTCATTTCAGCGGTTACTTGTATGCAGATAGCACCTTGTACTGCAATGATATTTATCCTTCATCAAACAACGCAAAGAACCTTGGCCACCAAGATGCTGTTTTCAGTTGGCTGTATATAAACCACATAGTCACACCTTCGGGAAACGGATTGAGGTTCGGTGCAAACAATGGAGACTTTAAGTTCTACAAGAGCAGAGTCGGCTGGTCGGCAAGTGACCTCACATTCTCGATACACAACGCAGGTGGAGTGACGGTGCATAGGGGTAATCTCAATGTAAGTGCAGGAAGTGCCATTATCTCTGGAAACGAGACGGTAGGCGGTAATGTCTCGGTAGGCGGAGGTATCTCAGCAGGAGGAATAGCAGATTTGACAATTTATTAAAGCAAGACATATGAGCATAGTTAAGAACAATACTAGTTACCAAGATTCAAGCGTAACGATTAAGGCCTTGTCGAAGATAACAGACCAGAATATGGATTGGGATATCTACAAGTATGTCAGACTTGTGAATAGCGGTTACCAGTCTTACTATCTGTCTAATTCTGGGTTGTACTTTATGATGAGGTGCGAGTTGCCGGAAAACGCAAACGGATACCTTATGGGTATTAAAGCCTCAAGTTCTCAGAATGCAACCAATACGTTCTATATCAAGATTGAGAATAAGGTCATCACTTGGGTGATAGGTACTACCAGTTACACTCACGCTTGGGAAGAAGGTGTCCACGATATAGGTTGGGTAGACGGAAAGCCACTATATGACAACGAACTTGTAAGCACTACGGCAGTTGCTATGTCTGGAGTACACGGCAACAAGATGGTTATCTGCGGTGTCAGAATAGACTCGAACACTTATGAGTATATCAGCCAGATTGACCTTTACAGAGTCAATATGATGGTATATGCCAGTGTCAATCCTACTGCATCGAGTATCAGTTATCTGGAGTGTTTCTATCCGTGCCCTTCTACATTGAGGAACTCTATGAAGATTCCAGAAGCAAGAATGGTTGTTACCTATAACTCTGGAACAACCAATTCAGCCACCGCTTCAGAAGAGACGGTTACCTACGGAGTCCAGTTGGATGACTTGAGGTATATTACTGGTAGCGGGTATCGTGACTTGATGGCCATTGAGTGTGAGGATAACACCCTTGCTGCTGAGAGTTGGGCGGATGCAGAAGATAGGATAACGAACGATGATGAGACTCACAAGATGGCCTTCAGACTTGCAGACGGAACTGGTGTTCAAGCATCAGACGTTGTTCCTTTGCCTGCTACGTTCAGACTGACTCGCCCAAGTGGTGGTTACAAGTCTGACTTGGATTACAGATACTATATAGGTTCTGGAAGTGTCACAGACCCCAACAACTATTCGGGTTTCTTGCCTTATAAGAAAGGAGACCTCATCTATGGCCGTAAACCGACTTGGCCGTTGTGGGCTGACGGAATCACTTGGGGCAGGTATGTGGAAGGAAGAAGAGTGATGAAGGCAGATGTAAATGAGATATTCCAGAATCTGTATTTCTTGAGGTTCAATATCTTCAAAGACTACAAGGGTGATGACCTGCAGGAACTCTTGGAGAGGTGGGACGGGTTCAATACTGGGGCAGTTCACGCTCCTTCGGCAGAAGTGCTTTCTGGTTTGTATCTTGAGTTTCATAACCGCATCTCTTGTCTGTGTGACGTGTCTACTGCATTGACTGGTAAGAACGCGGGTTCCACTACAGCCAGTTCAGCAGATGACAGAGCAATCTTCAAGTACAGCCTCAGTTCTTCAGTACTTGCAAAGGTGAAGGCTGGAAACCTTGCGCCTTGGGATGTACCTCGCGCCCAACAGACTGGAAACTTCGGTTGGATAGTTCGTGGTCTGACTATAGATTACATCTATGACAACGGCAACAACAAGTATGTGATTGCCCACGCTTCTGCTTATGGTAGCGAGTCTGATGGCAACGGAGGTATAGCCACTTTCGCAAAAGAAAGTACAACAGACAAGACAGCCTTTAGGGATAACGGAGTTCAGATAGAGAACGCTGAATTTGACCACTCGTTGAGCGAAAGTATGTTTGGTATCTTCGCAGTGGATTATAATGGTATTAGAACCAGTGTCTCGCAGGCTACGCTTCATACCTACGTCAAAATGGGACTTTTGCAGAACCAGCCTTCTGAGGAGATAACAGAAATGGGAACTATTCACCTCGATTATATATTGCCGAAAGTAGGAGAGGAAGATATTGTCTGTGCCAATGACCCAGTATCATTCAAGCCGGGAACGTCTACAACGAAAAGCAGATTTCTCGCAGGTGAGTATGGAGGTCTGGCTAAGGTGAATGGAAGCGATTATGAGATACAGATTTTCAGAAGCGGAAGCAATGCTTATTCTGAATCGGTAGACTGGAATACGGATTTCAGATACAAACTGACAAGCAGCACCTTTTTCCAACTTCGTAAGTGTATAGGTTTTGAGTTTGCTCTCAAGGAGAAGGATTCTGATACCTTGCTCGATTTATCCACATCGGCCAACGAGGTTATCTGTTTTATGGACTATAACTATGTAGGTGTAGCAACTCAGAATAACGTAGAGTACAATGTTGCTTTGGGTAGACGTGTTGCTTTTACTACGGCTGAAAGACCAAGAGTCGGTAGTGAAAGTACAGCACCTTGCTGGCAGGAGCCGTTCGCTGCTGAAGACCCTAATATGAGTAAGTGGCTTGTTGGTGCTTCTTTGGGTACCACAGACCACGTTTATCCTTCGGGTATAAGTGTGACTGGTAGCAATGTAAACAATCTTCGTACTGCCGTATTCCGTTGGAAAGACCTCCTTCGTTCTGGTAGCAGTGACTATAACGATTGGAAGAGACCTACCAACAACTCGAATGTAGCACATCCTTCAACGGCTCGTCTGAGGATATTCCAGAAGACAGACGGCCCAGTGGCTTGGGATATAGACATCCAGAACTTGAATAACGGAATAGACGCAATTAGCGGCCAGCAGTTTGTTCAGTTCCAGAAGAGCGGTTCGTATTATAGGTTCTACTTCCTCAATTCTGATAGGATAATGCAGAAGAGAGGATTCGCCACAGAGACTCTCTTATCCTGCACGTTCACCGCTTGGAAACAGCAGAGCGCAGGTGTTTGGAAGCGTTACAATGACGGAGGTAGCGGAAACGTAGACTACAATATCGGAGGCATCAACGTGTATATTGACGAGATACCTCTGCACGATGCACACGAAGAAGCGGAAGTGACAACGGTTGCCCAGTTTACGAATGTGCAGCCGGGTGCTTCGTTAGACTATGGAAACTTCCATTTGTCGATGTCGCAAGCGCATTACAACGCAGACTTTGCTTGGTTGCCCGGCGGTACAAGCAACTATGAGGACTTGGGTGAGAACGGCTCTGGATTGAAAGGATTCTTCGACATCAAGGTTACGATAGACCAGCATCCAGAATTGTGGCACTCTGGCTCATTGTATGTTCTGAGATTCAACGAAACCACTACCTACAATCATCAGCATTATGACGGAACTACCGCATAACATATTGTTTAACTTAAAAGTTTAGTGAAAATGGAAAATTTAGTTTGGACAGCCATCATCGCATTGGTGGCAATCGCAGGAACTCTGACTGATTTCTTCAAGAGATTGTTCAAGGTGGACAAGAAGTGGTTCAATGAGATTCTGTTCATCGTTGTGTCCTTCGGCACGGCCTTCATCGCTTGGATAATAGGTTACCTTCCTACGTTCTTCTCACCAGACTGGGCCTGCGTGCTCTTTGAAGGTCTGACTATCGCAGTCCTCGGCACTTGGACGTACTCGTTTGATTTTGTCAAGAAGATATACGATTTCATCTTCTCGATAATAGACGGAAAGTATTACAGCAAGAAAGACGAGGAAAAGAAGGAGGAATAACAGAATCGGTACTCCAAACTGGGGCAGGTCGAAAGGCTTGCCCCTTTGTTTTGCACTAGAGTAAAATAAAACCTTCGGAAAGTTTGCATTAAAGTAAAATGTGTGTATCTTTGTCGCAATGGAAAGAATTGCTCATAGGGTTTTAGTCGAGAGGAAGTATGCAGGCTGGTCGCAGAAGCATCTTGCGGAGGTGGCCGGACTCTCGGTTACTACCATAAACCATATAGAGAAAGATAAGAACACAGACCTTGAGACCATTCAGAAAATCGAGAAGGCCTTGGGTCGCAAACTATACTGATATGTCGGATAACAAGTTGATTGAACTGGTCAAGTTGTGGAGGGAAAAGGAGAATAGGCCTTTTGAGGAAACCTTCTACGGCCTAAAGTTCGAGACGGCGGACGGGTCAATTTTCGAGTTATTCGCATCGCCAGTCAATATAGGTGGTAAGTTGTGGTGGGGATGTCTCAGAAGGAAGGATGGCGAATCGGGAGGC
>Ga0310786_10002306_pt1 | contig 29411 bp, 20 predicted proteins | sample AusTroGonzalo_MG_FD_203881 | JGI IMG/M metagenome (GOLD analysis project Ga0310786, IMG submission 203881) | Bovine rumen microbial communities from tropical cattle in Woodstock, Queensland, Australia - Gonzalo_03 (v2) (version 2) | ecosystem: Host-associated > Mammals > Digestive system >...
CTCCTTTGCAGAAGGGTGTCCTTATCGCATAGGAGATCGCGGGTCAAGCCCGCGATGACGATAAAAGGGGAGGGTTGTGATGACATGGCTTCAAAAGCCTATTTTACGACAAAAACTCTCATCCATGAACCATAGCTTCACCATAGGGGGTCAGATCGTTGACCTCGTCAACTCAAGAATCTTCTCGGGTGTCGTCGTCGTCGAAGACGGCAAGATCACCAAGATAGAAGAGCAGCCCGTCGGAAACACACAGTATATCATGCCGGGCTTCGTTGATGCGCATGTCCACATCGAAAGCTCCATGCTGGTGCCGTCGGAGTTTGCCCGCTTGGCGACTTGTCACGGCACGGTGGCCACCGTCAGCGACCCGCACGAAATCGCCAATGTCCTCGGTAAGGAAGGCGTCCGGTATATGATTGAAAACGGTAGGAAGGTGCCGTTCAAGTTCTTCTTCGGTGCGCCGAGCTGCGTGCCCGCCACCGCTTTCGAGACGACAGGAGCCACCCTCAATGCCGACGACATCGAGGAGCTGATGTCTTCTCCCGACATCTACTACCTCTCGGAGGTGATGAACTACCCCGGTGTCATCCATGAAGATCCCGAGCTGATGCGTAAGATTGCCGCCGCCAAGAAATACGGAAAACCCATCGACGGCCATGCGCCGGCGGTGACGGGCAACGACTTGCAGAAGTACGTGGGCGCGGGCATCAGCACCGACCACGAGTGTTTTCGTCTGGCGGGGGCCTTGGAGAAAATCAGCCTCGGCATGAAGATCCTCATCCGCGAGGGTAGCGCAGCACGTAACTTCGATGCGCTGATACCGCTGATGGCCACGCATCCCGACAAGTTAATGTTTTGCTCCGACGACAAGCATCCCGACGAGCTGGATGACGTCCATATCGACGTGTTGGTGCGTAAGGCCATTGCCTTGGGCTACAATGTGATGGATGTGTTGAGGGCGGCTTCGCTCAATGCGGTCAAGCATTACAAACTCAACGTGGGCTTATTACAACTGGGCGACGATGCTGATTTCATCGTGGTCGACGACTTGCGCCATCCTGTTGCCAAGCAGACCTATATCCGTGGTGTGTTGGTGGCGGAAAACGGCGTGTCGAACATCCATTACAAGGAGACGCTGTGCCCGAACATCTTCAAAGCCGAGTACATTCATGCCGACGACATCTTCCTGCCTGATGTGGGCAAGAACATCAAAGTCATCGACTGTCAAGACGGGCAGCTGATCACCAAGAGTTTTGTTGCTGAGCCTAAGGTGGAGAACGGCGGCATCGTCAGCGACGTGGAGCGCGACATCCTGAAGATCGTGGTCGTCAACCGTTACCAACCCGCCAAGCCTGCCGTGGCCTTCATCAAGGGCTTTGGCTTGAAACGCGGCGCCTTGGCTTCGAGTGTGGCGCATGACAGCCACAATATCGTGGCGGTGGGCGTCACCGACAAGGACATCCTCCATGCTGTCAACCTGCTCATCGAGCACACAGGTGGCGTGACAGCCTACTGCGGCACGGAGATGGTGGCGGTGCCCCTGCCCGTGGCGGGGCTGATGAGCAACGAGGACGGCTACCAGGTGGCAGAGGCTTACCAGAATGCCGACGCACTTGCCAAACGCCTAGGGTCGACGCTCTATGCGCCGTTTATGACCTTGGCCTTCATGGCGTTATTGGTCATCCCGGAACTGAAAATCAGTGACTGCGGATTGTTTGACGTAACGAAATTTAGTCTTACCTCTGTGTATGAATGAGTTTTTTGCCATTCGGCAAAAAACTCATTCATAACACATTTAACCTGTTGGCATCCTGTTTCACAAAGATGGCCAGCATCATAGTGAACGCTAACATACTTGATCCGCCATAGCTCAAGAAGGGAAGGGGGATGCCGATGACAGGCACCAAGCCAATGGTCATGCCGATGTTAATAGCCACGTGGACAAACAAAATGCCCGCGATGGCATAGCCATACACACGGCTGAACGTAGATCGTTGTCGCTCGGCGAGGACGATGATCCGCACCAAGAGCGCCACATACAACAGCACCACGAGAAAGGTGCCCAGGAAGCCGCCTTCCTCGCCTATGGTGCAGAAGATGAAGTCGGTGTGCTGCTCGGGTACGAAGTCGTATTTGGTCTGTGTGCCTTCGAGGAAGCCCTTGCCGGCAAAGCCGCCCGAACCGATGGCGATTTTCGACTGGTGGACGTTATATCCCACGCCTTTTGGGTCGTCGAGTTGGCCGAGCAGCACCAGGATGCGGTTCTTCTGGTGTTCTTGCAGTACCTTGTTGAAGGCGTAGTCGACGGAGAACACGAACATGAAGGCGATGGCGAACACGCCCAGCATCTTGATGATGCCTCTCTTTCGGGTGATGAGGTAATAGGTCAGCGTGAGGACGAGCAAAGCGCCCAAGATAATATACATGACCTTTTGCGACCATACTAGAGTGAAGACGAACAAGGCAGTAGCCGTCACGCCTGCCACCATCACCCATCCGGCCCCCGGGAAGCCCTCGCGGTAGAGCACGAAGATGAACGACACGAAGACGATGGCCGAGCCCGTGTCGTTTTGCAGCAGCACCAAGGCCATGGGGATGAGGATGAGGGCCGCCGTGACGATTTGGTCCTTACGCTTTTGTAGGTCTACATCCAAGCGGTCAAGGTAGCCCGCCACCGCCAAGGCCGTGGCCATTTTGGCGAACTCCGAGGGCTGGAATTTGATGCCACCGCCGAGGTCAATCCACGAGGTGGCACCTTTGGTGGCAGTGCCGTAGACGAGCACGGCAAAGAGGCAAAACAGAAAGAAGATGTAGATCCAAAGCGAGAAGACGTTGAAGAACTTGGCGTCGATGAGGAGGATAATAAAGCCCACCAGCAAGGCGCCGCCAATCCAAAGCAGTTGCTTGCCATACACCTGCGTCAAGTCGAAGATGCTGGGATGCGCTTCGTTGTAACGGGCCGAGAAGATGCTGAACCACCCTATCATGACCAGAGCCAGATAGAGGAGCACCGTCACCTTATCGATTTTTCCTATGATGCTGTTTCTTTCGTTCATCGTTCGTTTTTATATGAGATTCTGCCTTCCATCATGCGTTTCTCCAGGTCCTCGCGTTTGGTATAGCCACGGATGTATTTCTCTATCATTAGGCTGGCGATGGGGGCGGCCCAGGTGGCGCCATAGCCGCCGTTCTCGATGATGACGGCGAGGGCGATGGTGGGTTTGTCGGCAGGGGCGAAGGCGATGAAGTTGGAGTGGTAGTTGCCGTGCGGGTTCTGAGCTGTTCCGGTCTTGCCGCACTGCGGGATGTCGCTCATCTCATAACGTCGTGCCGTGCCCGCCGGACCGCTGAACACGGTGCGCAACCCCTGTTTCATGATCCTGACGTGTCTCGGGTCGATGCCCGGGTCTACCTTGGTGGTCATCACCTCGGGAATGGGGGTGCCGTCGCCGAAGCACTTGATGAGATGCGGAGGATAGTAGAAGCCTTCATTGGCGATGTAGGCGGCGATGTTGGCTAATTGCATGGGCGTCACCAGTACCTCACCCTGTCCGATGCCCAAGGAACGGATGGTCACCGAGTTCCATTGTCCGTTGTACATGCGGTCGTAGTACTCGCGTGTGGGGATGTTGCCTGGACGCTCGTAGGGGATGTCGGTGTTGAACTTATGTCCGAGACCCAGCTTGTAAGTCATGTCCTTCCAATACTGGTAGCCGTTCTTGATATTGCCGAACTTCGGGTTGTTGAGGGTAGCCTTGAACGACTCGTAGAAGTAGGGGTTACACGAGTTCATAATGGCGTTGGCGAAGTCGGGGCTGGGACCATGATGGTGGGTGCATTTGATGGGCAGCGATCCGGGGCCGCTACAGTGGAAGCAGGTGGCGGGGGTGATGCTGCCGCTCTGCATGGCGATGAGACCCACGACGGTCTTGAAGGTCGATCCCGGGGGATAGGTGCCGCTGATGGCACGGTTGATGAGCGGCTTCATGGGGTCCTCTTGTAGCTCTTGGTAGTGCTTGCCACGTTCGCGGCCTACGAGGAGGTTGGGGTCATAGGTGGGGCTAGTGACGAAGGCCAGGATCTGCCCCGTGGCGGGTTCCACGGCCACGATGGAGCCTATCTTGCCCACCATGAGCTGTTCGCCGTAGGCTTGCAAATCGGCGTCGAGGCCAAGGTAAAGGTCTTTACCTGCCACAGGCTCTTGGTCAAGCTCGCCTTCGCGGAAGCTGCCCATGACGCGGTTGTGCACATCCACCATCATCACCTTCAGGCCTTTCTCGCCGCGTAGTTCCTTCTCGTATGACTTCTCGATGCCCGACTTGCCGATATAGTCGCCTTGCTTGTAGTAGTTCTCCTCCTTGTCTTTCTCCAACTCGACCGGGCTAATCTCACCGATGTCGCCTAAGGTATGGGCGGCGATGGCATTGGGATAGTGACGCACTGTACGCGTCTGAAAATAGAAGCCCGGGTAGCGGTACAGCACCTCGGCGATATGGGCGTAGTTCTCCTTCGACACCTGCGTCATGAAAGGCGATGGCTTGAGGTACGACTCCTTCTTGGCTTTGTTCATCCGTTCGATGAATGAGGTCTTGTCGATGTCGAGCAGACGGCAGAAGCCGAGCGTGTCGAAGGGGTAGTACGGGTCGAGTGTGTCCTTGATGATGGTCTGTTTAGGGATGACCATGAGGTCGTAGACGGCTTCGTTGAACACCAGAAGCTGGCCGTTGCGGTCGAATACCTTACCTCGGGCGGGGTATTGCGTCACAAAACGGAGGGCGTTGTTGTCGGCCATGGTCTTGTACTTGTCGTCGACGACTTGGAGCAAAAACAACTTCAGGACATAGACAATCCCCACGACGATGAAGATGCCTATGATAAGTAACTTTCTGGAAGACAGGTTGTTGTTTTTTGTTCTCATGGTAAACGCTATGGATAGCAAAATTATAAGTTTTTCTTGATAGCGGAAGTGCTTTTTCAAGAAAAATTTTCCTCATAGTCTTAACCGTCATCGCGGGCTTGACCCCTCATGGCGGCCTCATCGCGGGCTTGACCCGCGATCTCCGCCATGACGAGAAAAGCGTTATGTTTGTCTTACTCGGTTTATTGTTTTACTAATTTTCTCTTCTTCTAAATATACTAGTAATACGAAAATTACTATCTTTGCGCGATTTTTTAGGCTTAAAAATGAAAAAATTGTTTTGGATAGGATGCATGGTGTTGTGTCTTTTCGGCTGCACACGGCAGGAAAAGAACACGGCCTTGTTGCATCGCGAATTCTACGAGACACTTTGGGAACGCTTTGACTATGTGAAGGATAACATAGAAGTGAAGGCGGAAACGAGTTACGACCTGAGCTTAAAAATCGCTTTCACCGATGACTATCCATACAACGATATATCGATGGTGTTCACGGTATTTGACAGCGAGGACAACCCCTATCGTGCCAGGGCTTACAAGTTCAACTTGAAGGACGAAGATGGCCATTGGAATGTGGAGAATGTTGACGGTTGCTACACCTACGTGCTACCCATCAACAAAGACTTGCGTATCGTGGATCCAGGCACCTACACCTTCCAAATTGAAAACCGCATGCCCATCACGCCCTTGGTTGGTGTGAAGGAGCTGACTTTGTTGCACAACTAAAAACGACAAATAATGATGAAAACCATGAATAAAATCACAAAACTGGGACTGGCCGTAGTGCTGATAGCGATGCTTTTTGCCTCTTGTGTTCCCCAAAAGAAGATGCTGTATCTGAAGGAAGCGCAGATGCTTGCCCAGAACCAATCCATCAACTATGTCAATGACCGCTCGGTCAACTATAAACTGCAGCCAGGCGATAACCTGTACATTCGTTTTGTCAATATCGTTGATGAACGTAGTGCAGCTCTGCTAAATGGTAGTGAAAATGGCCTTTCTAATACAGCAAATGGCGAGTCTGCCATATATCTTCAATCCTATACCATTGACGAAGAGGGTTTCATAGAGTTGCCGTTGATGGGTAAGATAGAACTTCGTAATCTAACGGTGGACGAGGCCAAAACAGTTCTTCAGACAGAACTCGACAAGTACGTCAACCAAACTACCATTATTGTAAAGCTTTCAAACTTTAATCTCACTATATTAGGCGAAGTGAACAAACCAGGCATGTTCAAGGTCTACCAGTCGCAGATCAACTTGTTTGAGGCCATCTCCTTGGCGGGCAATATGACCAACTTTGCCAAGAACGATAAGGTGAAAATCATTCGTCAAACCGAAAATGGATCCGAAATCATCACGGTTGATATGGGATCGGCCGATATCCTTTCGTCGCCCTATTATTATTTAAAACCTAACGACATCGTCTATGTGGAGCCTATGAAGATTAAGCAATGGGGCTTCACCGCCTTCCCCTACGCCACGGTGTTCTCCATCATCTCTTTGCTGGTCACCGCCTATGCCTTGTTTAGACCTACAGGAAATAATTAATTTCAACATATATTGAATAATTAATAATTGTTATGCAAGACTCAACAACATACAAACCTCAACAAAACAATAACGAGGAACAGTCAGTCGACATCAAGCAGATTATTTTTCTTTTTTTGAACCATTGGTATTTGTTTGTGATAGGTGCCGTGTTGGCTTTGGCAGTGGGCTTTTTTATTAACCGTTACAAGCCCAATGTGTATCAAACCTCAGGCACCGTGCTTGTTAAGGATGCACAATCAAGTTTTGATGCCACCGACATCATGACCAATGGCAGTTTTAGGGGGTATCAGAATGTGGACAACGAGATGGCTATTTTGAAGTCGTATACACTTAAAGATCGTGTCGTGAGGAAGATGGATATCGAAGTCACATACATGGAAAAGGGTCGTGTAATGACAGTCGAATTGTACAAAGCTTCTCCGTTTACTGTTGAATTTGATCGTACCGTACCACAAGCAGTGGGTTTGGTTTACGAGGTGGTGCATATTGGAGAAGACAAAATCACCATTCACACCTCAGCAGAGGGAGTGAAAAAATATGATTATCTTTTGAGTCAATTCGTACCAGAGGGAGGAAATCCAATTGTAGATGTGACAACAGAATGTGTGTATGGTGAGATGGTCGACAACGGTTATAACCGTTTCCGCATCGTGTTGAATAACAACTGTAATCCCGAGGTTGACAACAATAGAAAAATTTCCTTCTGGCTCAATAGTTATGCCAGTTTGGTGGGTCAGATGAGCTCATATTCAGTAAGTCCCATCAGTAAGGAGTCTTCAGTGATTTCGGTAACCTCAAATGGTTACAATACTCAAAAGATTATAGATTTTACCAATACTTTGATGAATGAGTATGTTGTCAGAGGCCTAGAGAAGAAGAATTTGGTTTCGGAAAACACCATCGAATTTATCGATAACGAGTTGGAAGGCATCCAAGAGTCATTGAGTACAGCCGAAAGTAACCTGAAGGACTTTCGTGAGCAGAACGATGTAATGAACCTTGACCTACAAGCTACTCAGGTCTATACCAATTTGCGTGCTTTGGAGAAAGAAAAGTCGGAAATGGAAGTGAATGTAAAGATTTACAAGCGCTTGCAAGACTATATTAAGGTGCAAATTAACGATCCGGAGAATCTGGCTGCTCCCAGCACCATGGGCATCACCGACCCCTTGTTGAACCAGTTGGCTCACGACCTCGTAGCTTTGGCACAGACTAAAGCCACGCAATTGCTCACCCAAACGGAGCAGCACCCGCAAATCGTGAAACTTAACGAGCAGATTGTCACTACCAAGAAAGCTTTGTTGGAAAACGTCAACAACCTGGTTGATAACGCCCAGATGGGTCTCAATGAGATCAATCGCCGCATCGCTGTACTCGAAGGGGAGTCGCGCCGCCTGCCCGACAAGCAGCAGCAACTCATCAACTACCAACGTAACTTCCACTTCAACGAAGACACTTATAAATACTTGATGCAGCGTCGTGCCGAGGCGCAAATCCTGAAGGCTTCCAATACGCCCGACAATGAAATCCTTGATATCGCCCGTCTGGAGACGACACGTAGGATTGCGCCACGGACCTCAACGAATTACCTCATCGCCTTGATTATTGGTCTGATGGTGCCGGCTTTGTTCCTCTTCCTCAAGAACTACTTTAACGTGTCCATCACCGACCGCAAGGATGTGGAGAAACTGACGCGCTATCCCATCGTGGGACAGGTGGCCCAGACCAGCGCTACCAGCCCCTTGGTGGTCATCAACTCGCCCAAGTCGCCTATCGCCGAGTCGTTCCGTTCCATCCGCACTAATATCGAGTTCCTCACGCAAGGCAAATCTAAGAGCACCATCCTCGTCACTGGCGATATGCAGAGTATCGGTAAGACCTTCAACAGTATCAACATCGCATCCATCTATGCCTTCTACGGTAAGAAGACGGTGCTGCTAGGCTTCGATATGCGTAAACCTAAGCTCTTCCAGGAGTTTGGCCTGAACAACAACGTGGGTATCAGCTCCTTCCTGTCCAACAGGGAGCCCTTCGATAATATCATACAGACAACCTCAATGGTGTCGAACCTCGACATCATCACAAGCGGTCCCATCCCGCCCAACCCCGCTGAGTTGATTGCCTCCGACAAATGTAAGGAGTTCTTCGAGCTGCTGAAGGAGAGATATGACTACATCATCATCGACACGCCGCCCTTGGGTCTCGTCACCGATGCCTTCCTGTTGATGCGCTTCTCTGATGTCAACCTCTTCATCGTCCGCCAAGGTGTGACCAACAAGAACATCTTCGGCAGCATCATCAAAGACTTGCAAGACCGCAACATCGAAGCCTCTATCGTCATCAACGGCATCCAGACGAACAAGGGCTATTACGGTAAGCGCTATGGCAGCTACAGATACGGCTACGGCTATGCATACGGCTACGGCTATGGCAGATACGGTAGCCAGCATTCGGGCTACTACGGCAACGACTATTACGGCGAGGACCATTCTTCAGATAATAATAAGAAGCACCATAGAAGCAAGAAATCGTAAAGGATGGACGAACTCGAACTTCGGGAACGAAATTGGCATGCCTTATACGTCAGGTCAAGGTCGGAGAAAAAGGTGCTGTCGCAGCTCCAAGAGATGGGTATCGAAGCCTATCTCCCTATGGTGACCAAGATAAAGCAGTGGAGCGACCGCCGCAAGAAGATTGAGGAGCCGTTGTTTAAGTCGTATGTATTCGTGCATTCCAATGCCAAGGAGTACCTACCCATCCTCAACGTCTACGGCGTGATGCGCTTCGTGACCTTCGAACGCAAGGCGGTGGTGGTGCCCAACAACCAGATTGTGGCCATCAAGAGGTTTGTGGAGGACTACGAGCATGGTGAAGAGTTCAAGATGCAGAACAACGAGGAGCTGAAGGAAGGACAGATAGTGAGGATTATCAACGGTCCGATGAAAGGGCTGCAAGGAAGGCTCGAAACCATCTACAACAAACGGCATCTCATCGTCTACATCGAGGTGGTGGGACAATACATCCCCGTCCATCTTTCCAGGGCGAAAGTGGAGCCCGTTATCGAAAGTTGAGGCTAAGACGCCCACATCCAATGATTTTTCGTATTTTTGCAAAATAAAACCCTAACGATATGGATTCAGAGAACAAGAAAAAAACGAAGCAACCGTATTGGCTCTATGCCATTCTCGGTGTTTTGCTGATAGCCTTAATCGTGCTGCTGGTGCGCAACGGCTCGATGAAAAGCGATTTGAAGACGCTTGAGGCCGAAAAGGAAATGCAACGTGCCGACTTCCAAGCCGAAGTGGACAGCCTGCTGAAGGTGCACAACGATTTGAAGGAAAGCTATGGCGAGCTCAGCCTCGAACTGGCCGAGAAAGACAGCATTATCCAAGCCGATGCCGTCGAAATCAAGAAACTCCTTGACTCACAGTGGGATTACTACCGTATCAAGAAGAAACTGGAGTCGTTGCAAAATATCTCGCAAAAGTATGTGCGCCAGATGGACTCGTTGTATACCGTTAACCGTGAGCTGGTGGCTGAAAACGAGCGCATCCGTGAGGAATACCTGGCCGAACGCCGCGAGAACAGCAACCTCAACCGCCAGAAGGAAGAGCTGACCAGCATGGTCAACCAAGCGGCCACGATGAAGCTGTTCAACTATACGGCCCAAGCCGTGCGCTTCAAGAGTGGCAGCAAGGAAAGCACCACCGACCGCGCCGACCGTGCTGAGCGCATCAGGATTGACTTCACTGTAGCAGCCAACGACTTGATCCAGTCGGGCTCGAAGTTGTTCTACGTGCGTATCGCCGACCCGACCCGCGCCATCATCTGCAAAGGCACGGGCGACGAATACGCCTTTGAGTCGAATGGCGAGACCCTGCAGTTCACCGAGAAGGTCAGAGTCAACTACGAAGGCAAGGAGACTCCGGTGAGGGCCTATTACACCAAGCCTGCCGACAAGCAGTTCAGACCAGGCACTTACTTCATCGACATCTACGAACAAGGAGGCAAACTCATCGGGCAGACCTCTATTGACATGAAGTAAATCATTCCAACACTTCCTTCAGCACCTCATGTGAGTGAAAGTCCTTCATCACGGGGGCATGAAGCCTCATGAAGACCATCAAGCCGTCGAGCAACTCGCGCCGCTGACTCAAGCGGAGCGGCCGACGGCTTGATTCGTCAATACCCACATTGAGCAAGCCGGCCAATAAAGCCGCAGTTTCGGCGTCAAAGTAATAAGGATGCAGGGGATAGTCATGTGCAAAGGCTCCTTCCATCATGTCAAAACAAAAGCCGGGCTGATGGTTTGACTGTGGATAGAAGCCTAAATGTCGCGTGAGTTCCAAGGTAAAGAACAAGGGGAAATTGGCATAGTCTTGTTCCCTTAGGTCAAGCCACTGCAAGGAGCTAACGATGAAGTCGTACAGGGCTTCGTTCTGCTCTTGTTCGGTGATGGTCTTCGACAGCAGCTCACTGACGTACATCATGATGGCGCTTTTGTTCATCACCAAGGGCAAGCTATGGTACACCATAGCGAGTTGTGCGTCTTTGAGGTAACCGAGGGTGTGGCTTTTCGGATTGCCCACCTCAACATAGTTGATGATATTCAGGTTTTGGAACAAGGCGGCACGGTTCTTAGCGCCTCGGTTGAAGGCGCCTTTCAGCATGTAGGACTTCAAGCCCTGCTTTCGGGTGAATACCTTCACGATGAGGCTGGTGTCGCCGTAGCGCACCGACTGCAGGACGATGCCTTCGGTCTTGTCGTCCATCAGTATTGGATGAGGATCTTGGTGGCAAACTTTTCTTTGCCGTCCTTGGTGCTGATGTAGATGAGATACACGCCAGGGGTCACCTTGTCGCCGTTGATGGTGGTGCAGTCCCACACGGCCTGTCCGCCTTCCGACATCAACTGGGTGACAAAGTTGCCGTCGACGGTGGTAATTCTGACCAAGGAGTTGGCCACCAAGCCTTTGATGCCGACGGGCACATTGCCGGCCCTATGTTCTTGTCGGTAGGGGTTGGGATAAACCACCACGTCGCTGATCTCTGGCTCGGGTGTCGCCGACTCGCCTCTATAGGAGATGATACCATTGTCAGTGCCGAAGAACACCTCGCCGCTCTTGTCGATAGCCATGGTGTTGACGGCGTTGTCGAGCAAGGGGCTGTTGTCGGTGTTGAAGTAATGGATTTCTTTCGGTTTGTTTTCAAAATCCATCAGGTAGACGCCCGACTCGAGGCCGAACCACATCTGGTCGGCACCCGTGGTGGCCATGGAGAGCACGTTGGAGTTGGCAAACAGGTAGTCGTATTGGCTGGTGCCGTCGTCGCGCGGCACACGGATCTGTACGGCGTCGTAGTTGCCGCCATTGAAGATGGCTCTGGTGTTTTCGAACTTGCAGGGGCCGTTATTGGTGCCTGCCCACACGGCGCCATCGTGGTCGAGCACTAGGCAGTTGACCGACCCGGCCAGGTTGCCGTTGCTTGTGGCGGTGGTGAGGTTGACGGTGCGGTCGTCGGCCGTGTTGTCCAAGGTGCCGTTGTCGTTGAAGACGATGACTTCACCGCCACGGCGGATGATCCATTTATAGTCGTTCGCATCGATAATCATGGTGCCGATATCGATGCCGCTGAGACTACCGCCGAGGTTATAGGAGTGCCAGGTGCCGTTGCGTTCCATCACGGAGAGGAGCTTGGTGGCACCCGTGTTGGCCACCCAGAGGTTGCCTTTGCTGTCGAAAGCCAGGCCGCTGATGTTGATATATTGAGGGGCTTGTACCCACGGTTCCAGCGTGCTGTTGTCGGCGTTGTAGACCGCCACGAGGTTGTTGCCCTCGAACTTCAGGACGCCCGAGCCCCAGGTGCCGACGTAGGTAATCGAGCTGTTGTTGGGGTCGGTGGCGGTGCAGACGAAGTCGGAATATGCGTCGAAGTCAGGGAGCGTGGTGTTGTTAAGGAAGGTCCAGAAGCCGTCGAAGCGGGCCACGCCTTCTCGCATGTAGCGTTTGCCCCAGTTGGCGGCATGGCCTCCTGTGGCAATCCACACTTGGTCGCCGCAGGCTTGCAGCTCAAACACGTTCTTTGAAAAAGGTCCGTTGGGTTTCACATCACTGTAATCCCAGCCGTTGCTGGTTTTGATGAGACCACGGAAGCTGTCGCCAATCCAGTAGTTGCCTCTATTGTCGTGTGCCGTGGAATTGGGTTGGATGCTGCTGCCAGGATGATAGATGTTGTGCACCTCATAGAGGTTTTGGTCGAAGACACGCACATTGTAAAGATTGGTGACGATGAGTTGGTCGTCGTAGGCGCGCAATTCCATTTTTTGGTCGACGTCTTGCTTGTTGAAATAGCCCCAGCTGCTGCCGTCGTTGACAAATAGGGTGTCTCTTTGGTAGCCACCGTCATGGTTCAGGAACAGCTTGCCGTTGAAGACCTCCATCTCGGTGTAGGACAGATGCGGATGGATGAGGCTAGTGTCGAAATGCCAGGCCGAGTAGTTGGCCAGGTTGGGTGCTGTTTGCGAGGCATAATACACGCCATTGTCGGTGCAGGCATAGATGCGGCCATGATAAAAGGCGACATCAGTGACGTTCACCGCATCGCCTTGGTTACCAATATAATAGGTGTCCTTTACCTCTTCTTTCTTCAAGTCGAAGACCACGATGCCGAAACCGCAGGCCACATAGGCCAGGTCACCGTCGAAAAACACATGGTTGATATTCTTGTTGCCCACGATGTTCTTGTCCTTGATGTCGCTCATGTTGGTGACATTACCTTCGGCGTCAATGAGGTCGACGTTGGCGTTGGTGTAGGCCACAAACAGCTTGCGCTGGCTTTCGTTGTAGCGCATGGTGCTGATGCCGATGTCCGACAAACCGTTGATCTTGTTGAGGATGTTGATGGAGTTGTCCTGCGTGTCGTAGTAGAACAACTCAAACTCCGTGGCGGCGTATATCTTACTGCCTATAGGCTCCACGGCTATCACCTTCTGATAAGGGAGATGGGTGCGCCATTGGCCTATGGAGACACCGCCTTGTGCCATGGCCGACAATGTGACGAGCCAAGCGGCTATGAGGAGGGTAAAGCATTTCAGTCTGTTCATAACGGTTCGATTTACGGATGATAACGAGCAAGATAGGGGTTTTATTTTATGCTCTTTAACCACTTCCATTGGAAAATCAACATATAGAAGACGCCAATGGTGATGGCGGCGTCGGCGAAGTTAAAGATGGGCCGGAAGAAGATGAAATGGTTGTCGGGGCCGAAGAAGAAGGCGGGCAGCCAGGAGGCGTTTTCGCGGGCAACGTCGATGATGGGGAAGTAGAGCATGTCGACCACGCGACCATGCAGCCATCCGGCATAGCCGCCGCCGTCGGGGAAGAGGGTGGCGACTTGCGTATAGGTGCTCTCGCTGAAGATGCGACCATAGAACACGCTGTCGATGATGTTGCCCATGGCTCCCGCGGTGATAAGGGCGATGCCGAACATCACGCCGAATTTGGTGTCTTTCTTCGAGAGGCGGACCAGCACCCAGAAGAGGGCTACGATGGCCACGATCCTAAAGAGGCTCAATGCCAGTTTCAGGAAGCCGCCGCTGCCCAGCCAACCGAAGGCCATGCCGTTGTTCTCGATGAACAGCAGCTTGAACCAGCGTCCGATGACAGGGATTTCCTGCCCTAAGGACATATTCGTCTTGACCCAAATCTTGAGGATTTGGTCGAGCACCAAGACGACGAAAATCACCAAAAACGACCACCACAGGCCGTGGTTGCCCTGCTTTTTCACTTTTTCTTCAGTTTGGCGTCGAGGCAACGGGTGGTGATGGGCACGCAGCGCAGTCTTTCCTTAGGGATGAGACGACCGGTCTCACAACAGATGCCGTAGGTCTTGTTTTCGATACGCATCAGGGCGAGCTCCAGGTTGTGGATGTACTTCTCCTGACGGGCCACGAGTTTGGCGTTTTCTTCTTTCTGCGCCACGGCATAGCCGTCTTCCAGCACCTTGAAGGTAGGGGCGGTGTCGTCGGTGCTATGTTCGCCGCCGGAGAGATTGGCCTGCAAGGTCTCCAGACTATTTTTGGCTTGTTCGAGCTTTTCGAGAATCAAGGCCTTGAATTCCTCGAGGTCCTCATCCGAATAGCGCACTTGGGGTTCTTTCTTTTCCATAGATAATCTTATTTAATATGCTGGTAGAGACGCGATTAATCGCGTCTCTACAAACATTATTTCTTTTGAATCTTTAATTTCACACTAACACCTTCCACCAGTTCCTCGGCTTCAACGTCCAAAGCGTCTACCTCGGTGATGGTGGCTAAGGTTTCGTTGCAGATGTAGTCGCCGTATTTCTTCACGGCAGCGTCAGTCTTCTCGTTCTTCTCGATGAGCAGTTCGATGCGGTCGGTGACTTCGAAGCCACCCGTCTTACGGAGGTTCTGCACGCGGTTCACAATCTCACGGGCGAGGCCTTCCTGCATCAGCTCGTCGGTGATGGTCATATCCAAGGCCACGGTGAGGTCGCCTTCAGAGGTGACAGCCCAGCCAGGGATGTCTTGCGTCGAGATGAGGGCGTCTTCGAGGGTCAGTTCGACGTCGACGCCGTCCACATTAAGGTGGGTGCCGCCGTTCTTCTCGAAGGCATGGATTTCTTCTTGGCTCATGTTGGCGAAGTAGGTCTGGATTTGCTTCATCTGCTTGCCGTACTTCTTGCCCAAGGTCTTGAAGTTGGGCTTCACATTCTTCACCAGGATGTTGTTGTCGGCCGACAGGAACTCGATCTCCTTGATGTTGACCTCGCTCTTGATGAGGTGCGACACCTTCTCGAGTTGTGTCTTCATGTTCTCGTCCTTGACGGGGATCATGATCTTCGACAGGGGCTGACGCACGCGGATGTTGGCTTTCTTACGCAGCGAGAGCACCAACGACGACACCAGCTGTGCCATCTCCATGCGTTCCTCCAAGGCCTTGTCGATATAGGTCTTGTTGGCCTCTGGGAAGTCGGTCAGGTGGACCGACTCGGCCTTGTTGCGACCCGTGACGTTGTTGAGGTCGCGGTAGAGCTGCTCGCTGAAGAACGGCGCGATGGGCGACATGAGGCGTGCCACGGTCTCGAGGCAGGTGTAGAGGGTCTGGTAGGCCGACAGTTTGTCTTGGTTGTCCTCGCTCTTCCAGAAACGGCGGCGCGAGAGGCGCACGTACCAGTTGCTGAGGTGGGCGTCGACGAAGTCGGCGATGGCACGACCCGCACGGGTGGGCTCATAGCTGCAGTAGGCGTTGTCGACTTCGAGGATGAGGGAGTTGAGCTCCGAGAGGATCCAACGGTCGATCTCGGGACGCTCGTTGATGTTGATGTCGGCTTCCTTATAGTCGAACTTGTCGATGTTGGCGTACAAGGCGAAGAAGGCGTAGGTGTTGTACAAGGTTCCGAAGAACTTGCGGCGCACCTCGTCCACGCCGGCCTCGTCGAACTTCAGGTTATCCCAAGGCTGCGAGTTGGTGATCATGTACCAACGCACGGCATCGGCACCGTATTTCTCGATGGCACCGAACGGGTCGACGGCGTTGCCGAGACGTTTCGACATCTTGTTGCCGTTCTTATCAAGCACCAAGCCGTTGGAGATGACGTTCTTATAGGCGACGCTGTCGAAGCACATCGTGGCGATGGCATGCAGGGTGAAGAACCAGCCACGGGTCTGGTCGACGCCCTCGGCGATGAAATCCGCCGGGAACGGCAGCGTCCGTCCTTCAGTCTTCAGTCTTCCGTCCTCCGTCTTTTCACCCATGTAATGGTATTGGGCATACGGCATGGCGCCGCTGTCGAACCACACGTCGATGAGGTCGGGCTCGCGGAACATCTTCTTGCCGCTTGCGGAGCAGAGGATAACGCCGTCGATATAAGGTCTGTGCAAGTCGAACTTGGTGTAGTCTTCGCTGGCATACGGGTTTTCTTTCATGAAGCCCGCCTTGACGGACTTCTCGATCTCGTTGCGGAGCTCTTCTACGCTGCCGATGCAGATCTCTTCCTTACCATCCTCGGTGCGCCAGATGGGCAGCGGCGTGCCCCAGTAGCGTGAACGCGACAGGTTCCAGTCGACGAGGTTCTCGAGCCAGTTGCCGAAACGGCCGCTACCTGTGGCTTCGGGCTTCCAGTTGATGGTCTTGTTGAGCTCGATCATGCGGTCCTTAAGGGCCGTGGTCTTGATGAACCAGCTGTCGAGGGGATAGTAAAGCACGGGTTTGTCGGTGCGCCAGCAGTGCGGGTAGTTGTGCGTGTGTTTCTCGCTCTTAAAGAGCTTGCCTTGTTCCTTGAGGAGCATCACGATGTCGACGTCCAACGACTTGTCCTTCTCGGTCTTGGTGGGGTCGTAGGCGTTCTTCACGAACTGCCCGGCATAAGGGCGATAAGCCTCCACATCCATGCAGTTCTTGACGAAGTCGGGGTCGAGGTCTTCGATGAGCCAGAACTTACCTGTGCGGTCGACCATAGGCTGGGCTTTGCCGTCTTTGTCAATCATCTGCAGAGGCGGGATGCCGGCTGCAGCGGCCACGCGCTTGTCGTCGGCGCCGAAGGTCGGTGCGATGTGGACGATACCCGTACCATCCTCGGTGGTGACGTAGTCGCCGCCGATGACACGGAAGGCACCTTCACCCGGGTTGACCCAAGGGATGAGTTGCTCGTATTCAATGCCAATAAGGTCGCTGCCCTTGTATTCTTTCACGGCTTCGGGGGCTTCCTTGAACATGGTCTCCACCAAGGCTTTGGCCATCAGGATTTGGCAAGGCTCCTCAGTGTAAGGATGCGTGGTCTTCAAAAGGACATAGTCGATGTTGGGACCGACGCAGAGTGCCGTGTTGCTCGGCAACGTCCACGGGGTGGTCGTCCAAGCGATGGCGTATGTGGGGAATTGAGAATTGACAATTGATAATTGAGAATTGCTGCCGGGTTTTAACTTGAACAAGGCAACACAGGTGAGATCCTTAACATCTCTATAACAGCCGGGCATGTTCAGTTCGTGGGAGCTGAGGCCGGTGCCGGCAGCGGGCGAATAAGGTTGGATGGTGTAGCCCTTATAGAGCAGGCCTTTCTTGTAGAGGTCTTTCAGCAGGAACCACAGGGTCTCGATGTAGTCGTTGGTGAAAGTGATGTAGGGGTCGTCGAGGTTGACCCAGTAGCCCATCTTACGGGTGAGGTCATCCCACATGTCCTTGTATTTCATCACCTCTTCGCGGCAGGCGCGGTTGTAGTCGTCAACGCTGATCTTCTTGCCGATGTCTTCCTTGGTGATGCCGAGTTTCTTCTCCACGCCGAGTTCGACGGGCAGGCCGTGGGTGTCCCAACCAGCCTTACGCACCACGTGTTTGCCTTTCAGGGTCTGGTAACGGCACACCACGTCCTTAATAGAACGGGCCATCACATGGTGGATGCCTGGGGTGCCGTTGGCGCTCGGCGGGCCTTCGAAGAACACAAAACTGTTGTCTTTGTCGCGGTTGTCGAGGCTCTTCTGGAAGGTGTTGTCGGCTTCCCAAAACTTACGGATTTCATTGGCTGTCTCAGTGAGATTCAGCTGCTTATATTCCTTGTAGTTGTTGTTCATATACTATGATTCCTAATTTAGGGTGCAAAGATACGAAATCTTGGTGAATAGGTGACAGGAATATGAAAAAAAGCCTATTTTTGCATCGCTATTCACGCTATCAAATCTTAAAATAATGAAGTTAAAATTCTTATTCCTTGCATTGGCCCTGATATTGGTAATGCAAGCCTTCTCTCAAGAAAGTAATGAACAAAAGCCTGTCCGTAAAACCCCGGTCTCGGTTTGGCTGAATGGAGGCGCGGGCCTCAACTTTGCCGATGCCTACGATAAAGGTGCTGCCCCCATGTCAATATGGGGTCTGGGCGTGGGAACACAGGTCGGTTTGACTGTAGACTGGCGTCGTTATCATATTCAGCAGGAGACGCGTGTCTTGTGCGGCTTTTTGTTGCTGCCCCTCAGCGGCTACGATATCGACTTACAGGAAAACCTTGAGTTTTTGTATCGTTGCTATGATAGCAAAAACGATCGGTTTCATGTTTGGGCCGGTGGTAGCTTGCAGGAGGATGCCTTCATCAGGATTATTCCTTCGTTGGGCAATGCCTCTATGAGCACGGCGGTATTTTTCAATGTCAACGCCGAAGGCATGGTACAATACGACTTTGCCCCCATCAAAAACCGCACGCACAACCTGCTGACGGTCTACGGTAAGCTGACGTTGCCCCTCGGTGGCTGCATTCATCGTCCACCTTACGCTGTCATAGATAACTACAACTCCGACCTTGAATTAGCAAACACCCTCCTCAGCGGATACGAAACAAAGGGCATGTTGTTTCCGGGTGTCAGCACCGACATCGGGTTGCGATTCAACCTGCCCAACGGCAACAAGATAGGGTTTTCCTATCGCTGGGATTACCTGACCACTCGAAAAAGAGGTTATTACCGTTTCGACAACGCCTTCCATACCCTTTCCGTCGACTTTATGTTTAAACTCAATTGATTATCGCCATGAAAAAAATACAGTTTTTCCTGCTTTGCCTCGTGACATTGAGCTTTGCCTCGTGCGAACGCGCTTTTATGCCCTCCGACGAACCCTCCAACCCCATCAACGTGTTCGAATACCTTTGGAACAAAGTCGACCAGCAGTATGCTTTCTTCGACTTGAAGGGTGTTGACTGGGATTCGATCCGCGAAGTCTATCGACCGATGGTCGATGACGACATGGACCCCGACAGCCTCTTCCGCGTGTGTGGCGCCATCCTCAATACCTTGCAGGACGGCCACACCAACCTGTTTTCCGACTTCGATGTGTCACACTGCGATTCGGTGTATTACAGAATGTATGCCGAGAGAAACATCAACACCGAGGTTGTGGTGCTCAACTACCTGACCGTCAACTACCACTCCACAGGCAGTTTTTCCCATAACACCCTTCGCAACGGCCGCGTGGCTTATCTCCGCTATTCCTCTTTCACGGACGATATCAGCGAAGAGGATTTGAAGTATCTTTTTGAGGATCGTTACAAGGACTGCGACGGCGTGATTCTCGACCTGCGTCAAAACGGTGGCGGCAACATCGACAACATCAGAATGATGCTCAGTATTTTCGACAATCACGAGCAGCCTTTGTATCGGACGCAAATCAAGTCGGGTCCCGAGCATGATGCCTTCACCGAGCTTGAAACCGTACGTGCCACTAATAAGTGTATCCTTAAGCAGCCTTACACCAAGCCCGTGGCTGTGCTTATCGACCGTGGCTCTTATAGCGCCACCTCGTTCTTCGCGATTTGTACGATGGCTTATCCCAATATCCGTTTGATTGGCGACTACAGCGGCGGCGGCCTCGGTCTGCCCAACGGCGGCGCCCTGCCCAACGGCTGGACCTACCGCTTCAGCATCACCCGCACCATCGCCCTCGACGGTGGCAACTATGAGAACGGCGTGCCCCCGGCGGATCGCGTTATCCTTGACCCCGCCTGCACCGCTCAAGGCGTCGACAACGTGATTGAGGCCGCGGCAGATTGGATTATGCAATGATTTGTAGAGACGCGATTCATCGCGTCTCTACTAAATATCTTGAACGAATAATTATGAAATCTCTTGTTCTCCGCCGATGGCTTGTCGTCATCGGCTTGGTGTTGGCCTGCCTGCCGACGTTCGCTCAAAAGCGAACCATCAGCGGCTATGTGATGGATGCCGACAGTAAGGAGACCCTCATCGGGGCGACCGTCGTCGACAGAAAATCAGGAAAAGGCTGTGCTACCAACAACTACGGCTTTTATACCCTTACCCTCGACCAAGGCGAGGTGAACCTGCAAGTGTCGTACGTGGGCTACACCCAACAAAATGACACCCTCGACTTGAAGGAAAACGTCAGTAAGAACTTCATGCTCACCACCAACATCGAACTGGGTGAGGTGGTGGTGGAGGCCACGCGTGCCACGGTGAGTGCCCGCAGCCCGCAGATGAGCGTGGTAGAGTTACCCGTGCAGCAGATCAAGAACATCCCCACCTTGTTTGGCGAGGCCGACGTGCTGAAAGCCATACAGCTGCTGCCTGGTGTGCAGAATGGCTCAGATGGCTCGGCGGGCATGTACGTGCGCGGCGGCGGTCCCGACGAGAACCTGCTGCTCCTTGACGGCGTGCCGGTCTACAACGTCAACCATGCGCTCGGCTTCTTCTCCGTCTTCAACCCCGACGCCTTGAAAAACGTCACCTTGTATAAAGGAAGTTTCCCTGCACATTTCGGAGGCCGTCTGTCGTCGGTTGTTGACATCCGCATGAAGGAAGGCGACATGCAAAAATATCACGGCAACGTCAGTGTCGGATTGATTTCGACGAAAATCAATGTCGAAGGTCCCATCGTGAAGGACAAGCTGTCGTTCAACCTCTCGTTCCGTCGCACCTACGGCGACCTGCTGCTGAAGCCCGCCCTTTGGATTGCCAGCGCTAAAAACCCAGAGATGAGCAAACGGAAAGTGGGCTATTATTTCTATGATTTTAATGCCAAACTCAACTGGAAGATCTCCGACAAAGACCGCCTGTTCCTCAGCTATTACATGGGCGACGATGCCATCTACTTCGGCGTGAAATATAGGAATTATAACTATAGCAACGTCAGCTATTCCGACTACATGGGTCTCAACTGGAAATGGGGCAACAAGGTGGCGGCCCTGCGTTGGAACCATGTCATGTCGTCGCAACTCTTCATGGATGCCTCGGTCAACTACACGCAATACCGCCACAATCTCGGCATGGAAATCATAGAAGAGTATTCCTATACGCCCACCAATGATGTCTTCAAAGACGAGTTCAATATGGCTTATAAGTCGGGCATCAACGACATCACCGCCAAGGTCGATTTTGACTATACTCCTTTGCCGAACCACGAGATTCGTTTTGGAGGCAGTTATACCTACCATATGTTCAGGCCCGAGGTGCAGTCGTTGAAGATAAGCGAGGAAAACCAAGTGGAGTTTGACACCGTTACGGGTTCGCCGAATGTCTACGCCCATGAGACTGCCCTCTACGTCGAGGACAACATGACCTTTGGCGACATCTTCCGCGTCAATGCGGGCGTGCATTACTCGACCTTCACCGTGGAAGGCAAGACCTACCAGAGCGTGCAGCCGCGTCTGAGCACGAGCGTGATGCTGGCCTCCAATTTCTCGCTCAAGGCGGGCTATGCCTACATGACGCAATACGTCCACCTGCTCTCCAACAGCAGCCTCAGCCTGCCCACTGACCTTTGGGTACCTGTCACTTCTAAAATCGTCCCTATGAACGCCCATCAGGTGTCGCTGGGTGCCTTCTATGAGCTGCCTAAGCTGTTCGACATCTCCGTGGAGGGGTACTACAAAATCATGGATAACCTGTTGGAATACAAGGACGGCGCCTCGTTCTTCGGCTCTTCCGAGACCTGGGAGAACAAGGTATGCATGGGCAAAGGCTGGGCCTATGGCATTGAGTTGCTCGTGCAACGTTCGTTCGGCAAGACGACGGGATGGGTGGGCTACACCTGGGCACATTCCAAGCGTAAGTTCGACCGCGAGGGCATGGAAATCAACGGCGGCGAGGTGTTTCCTGCCAAGTACGACCGTCGCCACGACCTCAGCATCACCGTGCAGCACAAGTTCAGCGAGCGCTTCGACCTCAGTGGTACATGGGTCTTCAGCAGCGGCAACTGCGGCACGTTGGGCACCCAGGTTTACGAAGGATTGATAGACGAATGGGGCACTATTCCCACCATCAACGCCTTGGAACGCAACAATTTCCGCATGGGAAGTTACCATCGCCTCGACGTCAGCATGAATTTCCACAAGCAGAAAAAACATGGCATCCGCACTTGGAACATCAGTGTCTACAACGTCTACAACCATAACAACCCATTCATCGTTTACACGGATTATAAATGGGATGAAGCCACGCATACTGAGAAGAGAACGCTGAAGCAGGTGAGTATCTTCCCTATAATTCCGTCTGTGAGTTACAGTTTTAAATTCTAAATCATGACAAAAATACATAACAGAAATATTCAACCTTTAGCCTTTTTAACGTCATGGCGGACAACGATCCGCCATCTCCTAAGCACAAAGGAGTCCTTAATGCTGAGGAGATTGCGGGTCAAGCCCGCAATGACGGTTTACGGCTTGTTTTTAGTGACGATATCATGTCTTCTGGTATCCTGCGAGAAAGAAATCGAGTTCAACGGCGAGCAGTCCGACCCGCGGTTGGTCATCAATAGTCTGGTGGGTCCAGGGCAGCGTGTTGAGGCCTGCGTCAGCAAGAGCTATTTCTTCTTGGACACCTCCGACACTTCGACCCCTGAAGACGTTGTGGTTTCGCTCTATGTGAACGACAACCTCGTCGGAGAGATGACACCGTTTGTCGACACCGTTTGGGAATACTATGGCATGGATGATTACCGTCTCATCACTAGCTTCTACAACGACTACTGCCCTCAAGAAGGCGATGTCGTCAAAATCAAGGCCTCGGCCAATGGCTTCGAGGATGCAGAAGGCGAGACCAGCCCTCTTCCCAATGCCGTTGATTTCCAATATGATATGGAGGTCTTGGAATGGCATGCCGATCACTATTTTCCATATTTTTCCGAGTCTGGTGTGCCGGAAGGCGATAGCGTTTTACACATTGATGGCTCTTTGGAGTTGAGCATCAAGATCACTGACCCCAACCCTGGAAAACTCGATTATTTCAGGCTTATCCAAGACAAGAGACAAAGAAATGACAAGGGCGACAATTGGTATTACATCAGTTTTGATTACGACGACCCGATTTTTGGGGTTGGCGTCACCGAGAACGACATCATCGACGTCAGCGACCTCGACACCCGCCCCGAAGGCGTGTTCACCGACGTGCTTTTTGACGGTACCTCATATCGTATCAAGCTAAAAATCGGATTCGACATCAATATCGAAGATGACGTCGACCTCGACGTCATCCGTGTGCCTTTCTTGGTGGAACACCTCACGAGGGAATACTACCTCTACCTGAACACCTGCGACCAGGGCGACATGGCCTTGCAGATTTGGGCTGAGCCGATTCAGACCTATTCTAATGTCACTCACGGCTATGGCATTGTAGCCGGGTGGGCGGTTGACACCCTATGGATGCCCCTGCCGCTGACGCAGCCGGAATAAACCTTGTCATTTGGCGATGACGATACCAAGATGTCGGTTGATTTGTTTGCGGATGTCGTCGAGGTCTTTCTTCTGCTTCAATAGGATGAGCTGATTGTCAAGCTCTTCCTCGTTTTTCAGCGCTTCTTCAATGGCCTTGCGCCGCTCCTCGATGATAAGGTCCTTGTAACGGAACAGCGACGACAGTACCGTGTCTCTCAGCATGTTCTCCTCGCGCTTGACGAAGATGCCGTATTTATCCCATTGGTCGAGTTTGTAAGGCGTCGAAAGCAGGTCGGCGGCGAGTTGCGCTATGGTCTCGTCTTCGTTTGAAACGAAATACTGGTCGTCGGGGATGCGGTTCTCGTCAAGGGCCTGGTCAAAGATGTCGAAAATCTTCTTGTTGACGATGTTGGTAAAGGTGAAGCCATCCATCTTCAAGTCATCGACAATCAATTGTGCCACCGTGACTTGCTCGTAAATCTTTTCGCCGTTTTCGTCCTCGCGTTCGTCCACAATCAGCTCTTGACCGTACATCAACAGCAGTTTCACCAACTCGCGTTCCTGGTAATAGCCAGCCGGCAGCTGGTCTTCGACGTTTTCCTCTTGCTTGGGCGTTACCACCATGGTGTCCGTCTCGGGAATTACGTTATCCTCAATGCCCAAGGTCTTCTTTAGCTTGGTCCGCAGGATCTTGTTCAGCTCGTTGGTGAGCGTTTGCTCGGGCATGTCGAGCAATCGGCTACATTCTTTGACGTAGGTGATGCGGAAGATGCTGTCGGGGATGACGGAGATGGTCTCCACGATGTCGCGAATCACCTGACCACGCTTGATGGGGTCGTTTTCGGCGTCTTTCAGCAGCAGCTCGGTCTTGAAGCGGATGAAGTCTTTGGCGTTCTCCTTCAGGTAGTTGCTGACATATTCCGTCGAAAATTCCTTGCCGAAGGTGTCGGGGTCGTGTTCGGGAGGCAACACCACCACGCGCACGTTCATGCCCTCGGAGAGGATCATGTCGGTGCCACGCAAGGCCGCATGGATGCCGGCTGCGTCGCCGTCGTAAAGCATAGTGATGTTTTTCGTGTAACGCTTGACGAGACGGATTTGCTCCATAGTCAGCGAAGTGCCGCTGCTGGCCACCACGTTCTCGATGCCGATTTGGTGCATGCGCAGCACGTCGAAGTAGCCTTCCACGAGGATGCACTCGTCTTGTCGGGAGATGGCGTTCTTGGCGAAGTAGATGCCGTAGAGGGTCTGTTTCTTGTCGTAGATCTCCGACTCAGGCGAGTTCTGGTATTTCGGGCTTTTCTTGTCGTTGACGAGGATGCGGCCGCCGAAGCCGATGACACGCCCCGTGAGGCTGTGGATGGGGAACATCACACGGCCGTGGTAGCGGTCGTAAAGGCCGTTGTTGCCCTTGATGGACAAGCCTATCTGCTCCAAAAGCTCCTCGCTGTAGCCATTCTGTTTGGCATAGGTCGTGAAGGCATCCCATTTGGCAGGGTTGTAGCCGAGATGGAACTTCTGGATGATGGGGTCGAAATAGCCGCGTTCACGGAAATACTCGAGGCCGATGGTCTTGCCTTCGTCGGTGTTCCACAGCGTGTCGACAAAATACTTGTCCGCAAACTCGTTGATATTGAACATCTTCTCGCGGATGCTCTGCTGCATGATTTCCTCTGCAGTCTGTTGCTTCTCCTCGATTTTGATGTTGTATTTCTTGGCCAGGTAACGCAGTGCCTCGGGGTAGGTGTAGTGTTCGTGTTCCATGAGGAACTTGGCCGAGTCGCCGGCCTTGCCGCAGCCGAAGCACTTGAAGATGTTGCGCGCCGGGTTGACGCTGAACGACGGTGTCTTCTCGTTGTGGAAGGGACAGTTCCCCCACAAGTTAGACCCCTTCTTCTTCAGCGTGACAAACTCCCCTACAACGTCCTCGATATGAGCGGCTTGCAGGATCTGTTCAACCGTTTCCCTTGGTATGGCCATCGTGCTAATTTTTCTGCAAAGTTACACAAATTTCAACTATTAATTGTCAATTGTCAATTATCAATTATCAATTCTCAATTCTCAATTGAATCAATGTGCTTCTAACCAGTTGTCCCCAGTATTCATCTCCACCACCACCGGAACAGAGAGCGGCAAGGCGTTCACCATCTTGTCCTGGACGATGGATTTTAGCGTGTCGAGTTCGTCGAGATGGGCGTCGAACACCAATTCGTCATGTACTTGAAGAATCATCTTCGACTGCATCTTCAAGCGCTCCAGCTCCTGATGGATGCCAATCATGGCGATTTTAATCATGTCGGCGGAGCTGCCTTGTATGGGTGCGTTGATGGCGTTGCGTTCGGCGAAGCCACGTACCACGCTGTTGGCGCTGTTGATGTCGCGGAGGTAACGGCGACGCCCCAGGATGGTTTCGGCATAGCCGCGTTCGCGTGCCAAGGCGATGCTGCGGTTCATGTATTCCTTGATGCCCGCATACTCCTCGAAGTATTTCTTGATGATGTCGGCGGCCTCGCTGCGCGACAGCTCCATGCGTTCAGCCAGACCGAAAGCCGACATGCCATAGATGATGCCGAAGTTGACCGCTTTGGCGCGGCTGCGCTGCTCCTTGGTGACTTGTTCCATTGGCACGTGGAACACCTTGGCAGCGGTGGCGGCATGGATGTCATGGCCATGGTTGAAGTCGGCGACCATAGCAGAGTCTTGGCTCAGATGGGCGATGATGCGCAACTCGATTTGGCTGTAGTCAGCGGCAAGGAGGGTATATTTTGGGCTGCGTGGCACGAAGGCACGACGTATCTCACGGCCTTTCTCGGTGCGCACGGGGATGTTCTGCAGGTTGGGATTGTTGGAACTTAAACGCCCCGTAGCCGTCACCGCTTGGTTGTAGGAGGTGTGGATCAGCCCGTCCTTCGGGTTGACCAGTGCCGGCAGCGCATCGAGATAGGTTGACTTCAGCTTGGTGAGCGAGCGGTAGTCCAAAATCAATTGGATGATAGGATGCTTATGCGAAAGCTTTTGCAGCACATCCTCGCCTGTGGCGTATTGTCCCGTCTTGGTCTTCTTGGCTTTCTCGTCGATGCGTAGTTTCTCGAAGAGGACTTCGCCCAATTGTTTCGGTGAGGCGATGTTGAAAGGTATACCTGCCAACTCGTAAATCTTTTCTTCGATTTTGTGGATTTCGATGCCGAACTCCTCACTGATCTGTTGCAGGTTCTCCGTGTCGATGCGCACGCCGTTGGCCTCCATGCGACTGAGCACTGGCACCAGCGGCATCTCGATTTCGTAGAACAGCTTCTCCACGCCGTTTTCCTTCAGCAAGGGCATCAGTTTTTCGTAGAGTTGCAGCGTGATGTCAGCATCCTCGGCGGCATATTCCTTCACCAGGTTGACAGGCACCTCGCGCATGGTCTTCTGCATCCTTCCTTTGCCAATCAGGTCTTCGATGGGGATGGTGATGTAGTTGAGATACACTTCGGCAAGATAGTCCATGTTATGGCGTTGCTCGGGTTCGAGGAGGTAATGCGCCAGCATGGTGTCGAAGAGTTTGCCTTTCACGCCGATGCCGTATTGCGCCAGCATGGAGATGTCGTATTTCAGGTTCTGGCCGATTTTCAGGATGCCTTCGTCCTCAAACAGGGGCCGCAGCAACTCCAGTTTCTTTTGGCATTCCTCGCGCTCGGCGGGCATGGACAGGTACCAGGCCTCGTGCGCCTTGATGGCGAACGAAACCCCCACCAGCTCGGCGGAATACACGTCGATGTTGGTGGTCTCGGTGTCGAAGACGAACTGCTTCTGCTTGGATAAAAGCGCCACCAACGCCTTGATGTCATCCTCTGTCTCCACGAGCTTGTAGTCGTGTGCCACGGTCTTGGCCGAGTCCTTGTCGGAGAAGGCCAACAAGTCGCCCGTCTCGCCGCCTTGGTGGAAGAGGTCGAAGGCACCGGATGGGGTAGGAGGCTCGTTGGAGAACAGGTCGGGTTGACTCCCACCTGCAGCCCCTGCGGGCTGGCTCGTCCCCCTCTGAGAGGGGGGCAGGGGGGAGTCAAGCTTAGACTTCCCCTTAGAATCCTCCAAAAACCGCTTAGCAAAAGTCTTAAACTCCAGCTCCTCAAACAAAGCCATCAGCTCGGGCACATTGGGTTCCTTGGCTTTCAGTTCTTCCTCGTCAAATACAACGGGCACCTCCAAATTGATGGTAGCCAGTGCCTTCGACAGCAGTCCTTGGTCGGCGAAAGCGATGACGTTTTCTTTTTGCTTGCCTTTCAGCTCGTCGGCATGGGCGATGAGGTTTTCCACGCTGCCGTATTTCCCTACCAATATTGCCGCCGTCTTCTCGCCGATGCCAGGAATGCCAGGAATATTGTCAGCGGCATCACCCCACAGGCCGAGGATGTCGATGAGTTGTTTTGGTTCTTGTATGCCATAGCGTTCGCACACCTCTTTGGGCCCCCACACTTGTGCAGGTTCTCCGAACTTAGCGGGCTTGTAAAGCAGGATTTTGTCGGTGACGAGTTGCCCGAAGTCCTTGTCGGGGGTCATCATATAGGTGGTGAAGCCTTGTTGCTCCGCTTTCTTCGACAAGGTGCCGATGACGTCGTCGGCCTCGTAGCCTTCCACGCCGTAGACAGGGATGTTGAAGCCTTCGATGAGCCTAATAATATAAGGTATGGCGTCGCGTAGGTCGTCGGGCATCTTCTCGCGGTTGGCTTTGTATTCGCTGTATTCGGCCTGTCGCTGCGCGGTGCCGGCCACGTCGAAGGCCACGCCGATATGGGTGGGTTTTTCTTTCTGCAAGATTTCGTATAACGAGTTGAGGAAGCCCATCACTGCCGAGGTGTTGACGCCTTTCGAGTTGAGGCGCGGGTTTTTGCTCAAGGCAAAGAAAGCCCTGTAAATCAAGGCGTAGGCATCCAAAAGGAAGAGTTTTTTCTTTGAGGTTTCCATAGGGTCGTTTTTGAAGGTGTAAAGATACAAAGAATAACTTGAACTGGGATGTTTTTGTCGCCAAATCGCCAAAAAACCGAAAAAATATTTGATTATAAAAAAAAGTTGTACCTTTGCACCCGAAAACGAGTTTTATTTATTCACTAAAAATTGAGAACTATGCAAGAAATTTTGAATGAAATCGTTCCGATCATCGCCGAGAAGCTTGGCGTGGATCCTTCGGAAGTCACTATGGAAGCTAGCTTCACCAACGACCTGGGTGCCGATTCATTGGACACCGTCGAACTGATGATGGAATTTGAAAAGACCTTCAACCTCTCCATCCCGGACGACCAGCAGGAAAGCATCGTCACCGTGGGTGATGTGGTCCGCCTCATCGAAAAGATGCGCGCTGAAAATTGATTTTCAGCCTTTTGTAACTAAATAAACCTTACATGGAATCGAAACGTGTAGTCATCACGGGCCTCGGAGCCATTACACCGATCGGAAACACCGTCAAGGATTTCTGGAAAGGATTGGTCGATGGTAAAAACGGAGCTGGTGAGATTACCCGTTTCGATTCTTCTTTGTTCAAGACACGCTTCGCCTGCGAGGTGAAGGACTACGACCCAGAAGTCTACTTCGAGAAGAAGGAAGTTCGTAAGTACGACCACTTCGCACAGTTTGCCCTCATCGCAGCCGACGAAGCTATTGCCGACTCGGGCATCTCGGCCGAGAACTGCGACTTGGACGAGGTTGGCGTGATGATGACTTCGGGCATCGGAGGCGTCAACCATTTGTTTAATGAGGTGATGGAATACGCCCAAACCGACCTCACGCCGCGTTTCAGC
>Ga0310786_10002307_pt1 | contig 29408 bp, 21 predicted proteins | sample AusTroGonzalo_MG_FD_203881 | JGI IMG/M metagenome (GOLD analysis project Ga0310786, IMG submission 203881) | Bovine rumen microbial communities from tropical cattle in Woodstock, Queensland, Australia - Gonzalo_03 (v2) (version 2) | ecosystem: Host-associated > Mammals > Digestive system >...
TTCTTTATACCGTAATGTGACTTGAAGTAATCTGAGTTGTACTTCTCCATGAGCTGGTAAATACCCCAGAACTCACCGTCGATAAAGAGGATACACTCGCTTGTAGCCTGTGTAGTCATAGCTCTGTCGGTAACAAGTGACTGTGCAACAGAATCACGGAAGAAACCTGCCATATTGTCGTTACCACCGTTTCTGATAGTAAAGCCGTCAAATGTATCGATCACCTTGTTGTTCTTAGCCTTTGTAGCCTCACCGTCGAAGAGATCATACTCTACGCTGCTCTTGCCGTAATCCTGACGAGCAAAGATGTTGAAGCTCTTCTGTGGCCATGCACGGGAAGCGGCACCCTTTGTTCTGATACCTACGTCCTGTGAAACAACGCTCTTGCCGTTCTCGAATATCTCTATATTAGCCGGACGCTCCCATTCTGCGCCCTTCTGATTGTAGTTAGCCTGTGACATGAATGCCATGCCGCCCATATCAAAGCCGCCGAAACCGCCGGCTCCACCGGCACCGCCTTCACCGCCGAAGCCTCCGAAACCGCCAAAGCCGCCTGCACCTGCGCCGCCGTCCTGACCGCCGAAGCCTCCGAAACCTCCGAAGCCGCCCTGCTGTACGCCGCCCTGTGTCTGGTCGTCGCCCTCAGCAAGTATCTCAGGAGCATCTATGCTGTCAAGTGAGATGCTGTCGAATACAGAAGCATCTTCCTCTTCTTCATCTGAATTTACAACAAGACCGCCTGCTCCACCAAGCTGTATATTCCCCTGCTGAGCACCGCCGTTCTGGTTTCCTCCAAAATTGAAGTTGCCCATGTTGAAATTGCCCTGCTGCTCGCCGTTCTGACCGCCGAAGTTGAAGTTGCCCATATTGAAATTGCCCTGCTGAGCACCGTTCTGGTCACCAAAGTTGAAATTACCCTGCTGACCGTTCATATTGAAGCCGCCCTGCTGTACAGGCTGCTGATTATTATTCTGCTGCTGTCCGTCCTGAGCAGGCTGCTGACCCTGATTGCCCCAGTTCATGCCCTGCTGGCCCTGGTTGCCCCAGTTGCCCATACCGGGGAAATTGAAACCTGTACCGCCTTCATCGTATACCTTACCTGTTACATAGATGCCTTTTTCGTAATCGAAAAGGTTTGAAGGATCGGTAACAAGTGATATTACCTTCATGTTTCTGTAACGCTCAACATTAGCAGAACCGATGAAATAGGTCTTTGTGATGATGCTGCTTGCTCTGCCCTGAGCATCAACTGCCATAGCACGTACTACCGCAGCCTTGAGAACGCCCTCATCGGGAGCAAGTATATCTGTATAAGCTGTAATATCTGTTCTTGCGCTGTACTTGTTAGGCTCACTTGTCATATCCTTGACTGTGATAGCACCTGTATACTTCTCTGAAGCAGTTGTCGGATCGCTTCCGTCTGTTGTATAGTAAACTGTAGTTCCCTGCGGAACATCTATGGTAAGTGCAAAGCCTGTGTCATAGAAACCGCTCTCAGCGGAGAATGAAGGAGTCCTTACTGCATTTGAGCCTTCGGGAGCAACGTTGTTCTTGCCTGGTGTAGCATTCATAACATAATATTCGCCGCTGCCGTCTGGGTACTGACCGTAGGATGTATTCTTTGCCATATCCTCAAAGGACACCTGTGAAGCGATATTGCCTGATGCATCTGTAAGTGTAAGGGTTTCACCGCTTGTAGAAAGTCCGAAAGGTGCAACAGAAGCGTTTGTCTCACCTGCAGTACCGTCACAGAAGAAAATCATTCCTGTGTTAGGCTGAATAACTGTGCCTGACGGGATAGTAAATCTGTAAGGTGTTTCAGCCTTGTCTGTAAGTCCCCAGCCACTGATATCCACAGGGCTGCCGGAATTATTGTAAAGCTCTACCCAGTCATACATCTCTCCGTCAGGAGCTGCGTATGTGGTGTTCTTTGGACATACCTCATTGATAGTTACGCCTGAAGCTGCCGAAGCCTTTGGTGCGGGGAAGAGTCCTGCTGTGCCTAACAGCATTGCCAGACTCATTATACCTGCACAGGTTCTTTTCGCTGATTTTTTTGACATAATATTCCCTCCATCTTGTGATTTTTCATATTTTCGTAATTGCGCGACATATAGCCGCTTATTGTTATCATCGTACTTGTATGATATATTTTCATTCTTAAAATAATCTTAAAGTAATCTTAATAAAATGTTGATTTTATGCTGTCTGTAATACATTAATGCGCCGCGATATTACGCAGTTTTCTATTATATATAATACATCATTCTGCACAAATAAGGCTAACTAAAAGAGCAAAAACTGAACAAAATATAAAAAGTCCGCAAAAAATGAAAAAGCACAATAGGTTACACAAATAACTGCTTACTATCAACAACTTACTTGACTGTTCTGCTGATATATGGTATCATAAAAAATATCGCAGACTAACGGTATCTGAAATGATATATACTGTTAATTTATAATTTATATGAGAGAATAGTTCATCTCAAACGTCTAAGTAGTGAGAGGACATTCCTTTGGAAAGGGGGAGCTCATGGATAACGGTGCAAGTAGCTACCGCCGTTACCTTGACGGTGACGATAACGGATTAGTTGATCTGGTCCGTGATTACAAAGACGGTCTTATCCTCTACCTCAACGGCATAACAGGCTCTCTCAGTCTTGCCGAGGAATATATGGAGGATACATTCTTCAAGCTTTCCGTCAAAAAACCTAAATTTTCAGGAAAATGCACCTTCAAGACATGGCTTTACACCATTGCACGCAATGTTGCCATAGACGCATTGCGTAAAAGATCGCGCATCTCCGATACCCCCGCAGATGAATACTACGATATCTCCGATGAAAGGAATATCGAACAGGATTATTTGCAGGAAGAACAAAAGATCTCGCTCCACAGAGCTATGGAGACTCTCAGCTCCGATTACAAGCAGGTGCTTTACCTGACCTTTTTTGAAGAGCTGAGCAATACTGAGGCTGCAAAGGTAATGCACAAGAGCAACCGTCAGATTGAAAATCTCCTCTACAGAGCAAAGCTTGCGCTGAGATCAAAGCTTGAAAAGGAGGGCTTTGAGTATGAAAGACTATAAAGAGATCGCTAATAGTATTTTTCAGCGCAGAGAAGAATATCTGAAAGAAAAGAAGCGTAAAAAGGCACTGATAATCAGAAATGCCACAATAGCCCTCAGCTGCTGCATAATGATAGCTGTAGGCATAGGCATATGGAATATCGGTATGCTAAGAGATATCAGACCTTCCCCGGACAAGAACGACTATACATTGCCGTCACCCGTTGTAACAACCACCGAAGCAACAGAACCTGATGATACGACTACAACAGAAACTACTATTGCCGTATCAACAGATGATATCACGACAACTACAGCAGCTTCTTCTACTGCATCTGCGCAAAGCGGAACTTCCGAAATAAAAACGACCTCCGCAGCAAGTCAAAGCGGCAACATTGTGACTACGAATAAATCAGGCAATAACAATAATGTGACAACAGCAAGGACTACTGCGTCCGGCATTGTGATAACCACGAAAAATAGTAATTCAGGACAGTCGGGAAGAACCACTACTGCACGGCAGACATCAACGACAACACGGACATCTTATGTGCGCACAACAACTACGGTCCGTACATCTCTGCGTACATCTACGACGACCCGTCATGCAACAACGACTGCTTCAAAAATGTCCGAGCCTGTATATACACGCACCACTACTGCTGTATACACAAGACCTGCGTATACGACGACTACTACAATGCGCTCTCCTGTTCTTACCTCTACTACAGCGTTATATACCAGACCCGCATATACGTCCACTACCACATGGTTTTCGCCTGTTGTAACTAATGCAACATCTACCACTCGTGTATACACAACAGTTCCGGCAGCATCTACGACTCGCGTGTATACGACCACGCTGGCATACACCTTCACCACTCGACAGGTTTCTGTGGCAACAAGTACACCTCCATGGGCTACCACCACTGTAGCGAAGACTTCGACATCAGCAACTGATATCCCGGTATTATCTACAACGACTCCTATATCTGAGACACCTCCTGCAACGACAACGATACCTTATTTTATATACATTGATCATGTTGAATTTGATGTCCTTGATGACCGTATACCCGATATGTCATTGGTAAAGAGCTATATCACCAGCGTCGATACAAAAAGATATTCCTGTGATGTGTACGGATATATGGACTATGACCCATATTTCCTGTGTGTAGCGGTGTTCGCTAACGGCGAAGCACGTTTCCTGAATTCAGAAACGTTTGATCCCGATTCTATCGGCGAGCTCATCGACACAAGAGGCTTGTGGAACAATCTGAATATAACAGGATATCTGGACAAGGAGCTTGCAAAATATCAACCTTATTCCAATAAGGACAGTATATACGAATTCCTTGATACTTACAGGGATACGCCGTTATATATCGATTATTCATACGATGACAGAAAAGACATATTATGCTCGCTGTTCTTTAACGTTGCTATTTCGGAAGATGATAATGTTCCAGCATTTTCGGGTGTAATGTACCTTCGTGAAAACGGCAAATTGGAAATCGTTATGTCAGTTGAGCCTATCGAGTTCCATTTCAATTTTGAAGTCGGAGAACAAGCAATAGCTGAACTTCGCAGTATGCTAAGGTAAAATGTTAAAAAAAGCCCACACCGACCGCAATATTTGGTCAGTGTGGGCAATTTTTGCAAGTTCTTCATTTTGTCCACCAAATATTTATTTTATAGGTTGTTATCAATTCACATTTTATTTATAATAATGTTATAGCAAATAGGCTATAAGGGATGTTAAAATTTGGAGAAAACTCCTAAACGTGACTAACGCCGCTGTCAAAAGCGGCTGCTGTCACACACAAGCCACCGACAGTATAAAACTGTGGGGATACGGCAAAGCACAAACCATGCAAAGCGGACAAATTCAGAAAAAAGGCTGAGATATACGGGCATATCTCACCTGATGCAGTATATCCGATATTGCAGCAGTTCCTGAGGCGGCTGTGGAAATAATGAGCTGAGCGAACCTGTTACCCTCCCATTAAAACAGTTCCCGATCAGAACAGCTGTTATTTCCACGACACCTCTGAGGAAAGCTTACAGCATTGATTTCGTACTTTCCTTGCAGAATTACGCAGACTCTGCATGAAAGTCAAAATATGCACAGACTGCAATAGCAGCTTGTGCCCCTTGATTTTTCAAGATCTTTCAGGAAGCCGCCTGCCTTCTCCTCTTTATGAGACCTCGGAAGGAACAGGCAGATCCTGTATCGGCGAGGCAAACGGCACATTTCAGCGCACAAAGGTGACGGCCCCTCTCCCGTCACCTTTGTCCTCGGCGGTATAAACTGCGCAGCAAGAGGTCATTATGTTACAGATGCAGTATTATACAGAACTCTCTCCTGTCAGCGGCAGGATGATAAATATAGGAGTAAAGTCCTGTTTCCTTTCAGACAGGCAATGCAACGCTCAGGCGATGCAAAACAAGTCAACAGACCCGCAGGCGGGGAGACTCTGCACTACACTCCCCCGTCCTGCATTTGGGTTTGCTGTTCCCTGAATATTCGACAGGATAGCGCGAAGCTCAGGGGCATATGCAGTATCACGCAGAGATCGTAAGCAAGCATTTTTACAAAGACTATAGGCGGTCTTTGTGATATATTGTAAGTAATTCCTTTGCTATCCGGATCCTTTTGTAAGAGGGCAGATCAGAACAGTCTTATCTCCGATTGGGCGGGGGTAGGGCTGTTGCTCTTTATAAGGATATTTTTATGATATCTTTAAGAGGTATCCGCATACCATCGCAGAAAACTATCTGCCGTGTGGCCTCCTCTATAAATCGAACATTTCCCGAAACGGTAATGTACTTTCCGCCCGATTTATGCTTATCGGGAACAAAATATGTGATCTCGCAATAAGGCTCCGAAGCGATACGTGCGCTGAGGAGCTTTATATTTTTGTTCAGTTCGTCTGCCTCGTCCTCGCTGAGCTCGGCCTTTGAGTCCGTGCGTCTTGCCGATTCGTCAATAGCGTCCTCATAGCCGGTAAGAGCCGCAAAAGGCGCGAACTGCGCCGCACGGTTCTTTCGCGGCATCTGTGCCCGTGTCTTTGAAACATGATGCGGCATATTTATTATATCGTCATACTGTCCCGACATATAAAAGCCTCCTTTTTATGATCCGTTAGCCCTTAGCCGCGGCGTGTTGCAAGTGATCAGTGCATAGGCTGATGCCTTCATCAGCCCGACCATGTTTTTTACTGCACGGACGATACAGGCTTCGCTGCTACACTGCTCCAAATAATGATGCACAAAATCAAGCATGAAACTTTGTGCAAAACACAGAAAAATTCTTTCTCAATAATCAATGGTTTTCCATTGAATTTCAAGCTTTTTCAGCCCTATTATAGAAAGCCTTCTCTGCAAGACACAAATAGACCGCGGCACTTCCGGCAGTAACCGCGATCTTCTGTCCTTCTGATATCTCCCTGTTAAGGGATTTCGGAGCTATGCTCCGCTCAGTTTAGTCCCTTGACTTCAGTATAATAGTATACCGCAAGCTGAGTGCGGTCGCGGAGCTCCAGCTTATCAAGGAGATTACTGATATAATTCCTTATAGTACCTTCACCGAGGAAAAGCTTGCCCGATATCTCTTTATTGCTCAACCCTTCTGCAACAAGCTCCATTATTTCACGTTCCTTATCGCTGATACCGTGAGCGGCAAAGTCGTATTTTCCCTTGGGCTTCATTATTTCAGGCAGCTTGTTCATTATAGTGCTTCCGTAGACGCTTTGTCCGCCCATAACCGATTCAAGGGCAGGTACTATGCCGTCAAAGTCCTGCTTTAATATATAGCCCTTTGCACCCATATTGAGAGCCTTTATTATGTATTCATCATCAGAGAAGGTGGTAAGGTAGAGTATTTTAGCATCGGGGAACTCTTTAAGTATGACCTCGCCTGCTTCTATTCCCGTCATTCCCTCCATGCGGATATCCATAAGCATAACATCGGGCTTTATTTCCCTGTACAGCTCTATTGCTTCCTTTCCGCTTGAACCCATAGCGGAAACAGTGACCTTGCCCGAATTCTCGAGTATAGTTTTTAATGATAATGCTACCAGATTATCGTCATCTATTATGATAATGTCCATAACTGCTCCTTTGTGTCGTGATCTTTTCATTATTATATCATAGGGGATGTTATTTTTCAAGTGAAGAATGTGACAAATGTCATATTGAAAATGTGACTCATGACACTACAAAACACTTTTCAGGTGATGTATAATGATTACAGTAAAACACAACAGGGAGGAATTACCATGGAAAACACAGTAATAAAAATAAATAATCTGGTAAAACGCTACGGTGATCTTATAGCTCTCGATCATCTTGATCTTGAAATAGGACAGGGCGAGATATTCGGACTTCTCGGACCTAACGGCTCGGGCAAGACCACTACAATAAACTGCCTGCTTTCGCTTCTTTCCTTTGATAAGGGAGATATCGAGATATTCGGAAAGAAGATGACTCCCGTGAGCTACGATATCAAAAAGGAGATAGGCGTTATAATGCAGAACGTCACTGTATTTGACGAGCTTACGGTGTATGAGAATATCGACTATTTCTGCGGACTCTATATCCATGACAAGGAAAAGCGCAAAAAGTATGTTGAGGATGCTATAAAGTTCGTAGAGCTTGGCGAATTCAGGAAATTCTATCCGAAAAAGCTTTCGGGCGGACTTCTCCGCAGACTCAATATCGCCTGCGGCATAGCTCACAAGCCAAAGCTCATAATCCTCGACGAGCCTACAGTTGCAGTTGACCCGCAGAGCAGGAACCGTATCCTTGAAGGTATACAGGAGCTCAATAAAAACGGCGCAACTGTCATCTACACCTCACACTATATGGAGGAGGTAGAGCAGATATGCACACGTATCGCTATCATGGATAAGGGCAGAAAGGTTGCCGAGGGCACTAAGGACGAGCTCAAGCGCATGATAAAGAATACAGAGACTATCACTATCGAGATACTTGATATACCGGAGAATATTTTCAAAGAGATATCAGGACTTCCTCACGTATACGATACAGACCTCAGCAACGGCAGACTTACAGTGTACTGCTCGGGCGGAAAGCATAATCTCACAAGAGTGCTTGATGTATTACAGAAAAACGAGCTCAGCTTCGGCAGAGTTTATACCGAGCTTCCTACTCTTAATGATGTATTCCTTGAAATTACGGGAAAAGCTCTCAGAGACAAGGAGGAATGACCATGTTCATGCATATCCTTAAATATGAGCTGAAAAACGGTCTCCGTACAAAGGACCTTATCATATGGCTCATACTATTCCCAATAATTCTCGGTACCTGCTTCAAGATAGCTTTCGGAAGCATATACGAAAAGACCGAGAAATTCAGCTCAATACCCGTTGCAATAGTTGATGACGGAGAAAATGCTCCGTTCAGACAGGTCGTGGAGGGTATAGAGAGTGCAGACGAGCCCTTCCTGAAAGCCACCTTTACTGATAAGGCAAAAGCAGAAAAAATGCTTGATGACGGAGATGTTGAGGGTATAATCTTTACAGCCGACAAGCTCAGCCTTACCGTAAAGGAAAAAGGACTTAAAGAGACGATGCTCAAAGCCTTTATTGAGCAGTATTCAGTACGTGAAAAAATAGCTGTGGACGCTATAAGCACAGCTCCCGAAAAGGCACAGGAGATAATTGCTTCACTTACATCAGATACAGCTGATTCATGCAGGGAAATCCCTCTCTCTCAGGGAAATCCCGATCCCTATGCACAGTATTTCTATAATCTTATAGCTATGGTGGCAATGTTCGGCTGTATAACAGGTGTGCATATAACCATACAAAATCAGGCTGACCTTTCACCACTCGGTGCAAGGAACAACTGCTCACCTGTACCTAAGTCAATAAGCATAACTGCTTGTCTTACAGGAAGCTACATCATGCAGACAGTATGTATGCTCATATGCGTTACATTCCTTGCATTTGTACTGAAAATAGACTTCGGCGACAGACTGTGGCTGGTATATCCTTCGGCTGTACTCGGCGGCATAGTAGGTGTATCCTTTGGCTTCTTCGTAGGCTCTATAGCACGTGTGAGCGATAAAGCAAAGGTTGCGATACTCATGTCAATATCAATGGTGATGTGCTTCTGCAGCGGTCTTATGATGGGTAATATGAAGGCTGTTATCGCAAGTACGATACCGTGGTTCAACAACATAAATCCTGCGGCTGTTATCTCAGACTGCTTCTACTGTCTCAATATCTATGAGGACTACGACCGTTTCATATCAAAGCTTATAACTATGGCAGTAATATCTGCTGTGTTCGTAGTTCTTGGCTTTGTGACTTCAAGGAGGAAGAAATATGCAAGTATTTAAGGCTATGTTCAAGGTAATGAGGAGCAGGCTGCCCTCAGCTATGATATATATTGTCTGCTTTGTAGTTATTTCTGCAATTATAGCAAATGCTTCTACCAATGACAATAAGTTTGAAGCGAAAAGACTGGATATATGTATATTCGATGAGGACGATACTCCCGAAAGCCATGCGCTGGCAGAACTTATAAAGAAAAACAATGATATAGTTGAAATAGAGGACGATAAGGATACCGTTACAGATGCACTTTACTACAGAAGGATAGACTATGCACTTATCATCAATAAGGGCTATGCTGATAAGATCAGAGCAGGGGAAAGCGCAGATTTTTTCAGCAGCTATCACCTTGACGAGAGCTTTTCTGTAGTATATATGGGGCAGTTTCTTGACGAGTATGTAGCCACGGTAAAGGCATATCTCAATATGGGCAAGAGCTTCGACGAGGCGGCTGTAAGTGCTGAGGAGGCTTTGTCTCAGAACGCGGAGGTAAATATGCTCAGCAGGATAGACAAGGGCGGCAATTCTCACTTCAGTGTTGATTTTGCAGGATATTTCCAGTATATGCCGTATATACTCATATCTATCATAATCAGTGTTGTGAGCCTTGTGCTTGTAACTATGAACAGAAAGGATATCCGCTTCCGTACTAACTGCTCATGCCTTAAAGAGTCGAAATATACTGCACAGCTTTTCATTGGAAGCTTTGTATTCGTGTTTATTATATGGCTGGTATTTATGATATTCGGAGCAATACTCAACAGGGAGATGTACACAGGCAGAGCATGGCTTGCTGTCCTGAACAGCTTTATATTCGCAATGGTAGTTGGGACTATGGCTGTGCTTGTAGCAAGCTTTGAGCCAAAGGATAATATACTCAATCTTATCACACAAGTGCTGGGACTTGGTATGAGCTTCTTCTGCGGCATATTCATACCCGTTGATGTACTCAGTGACGGTGTACTTTCTGTTGCAAGGTTCCTGCCTGCTTACTGGTATGTAAAGGCTAATAATATGATAGCGGATATCACACCGTACAGCCTGGATGAGGTAGTGGAGTGCTATCTAATACAGATCGGATTTGCAGCAGCTATGGTTATCATCACACTGCTTGTCCGCAAGGTGAAATACAGCGGCGCAGCTATCAGTACAGCTGTTAAGAAAAAAGCAGTCAGCCAGTGAATAGTGAGTAGAACTGAGAACTAAAAAAGGACGCACAGTGTGCGTCCTTTTAATGCATAATTGTGGTGTCCGCTGTGCGGACATTTTTGTCATCAGCAGAAAATCACGGCAGATTTTATCCCTCCGTGAAGCGTATACCATAACCGTCAGTTCTTAACTGACTGTTCACTCGGCAAGCTGCTTTTTGATTATGCTGCATATTTCTTCCTTGTGCTGCTGAAAGTAGAAATGATCTCCTGCAAAAGGATACAGGCGGCATTTGCCCTCTGTAAATCTGCTCCAGCTGCTCATATCAACATTTTTCATCAGCGGATCCTCGGTACCGTAAAATACCGTGATATCACAGTCGAACTTTACCTCATCGGGAGAGGCAGCATAGCTTTCAGCCATACGCACATCTGTGCAGAGGATACGGTTGAGTATGCGCATAAGCTCCTCATCGACAACAGGTGCATTTGACGAAAGAGAATTTGCGGTAAAGAATGAAACTATCTCCTCATCTGAGGCTGTATTCACATTTTCAAAGCAATGTACGTCCTCATCGGGAGGATTTTTCCCCGAAAGGAATATATGACAGGGCTGAGGGAGTCCCTTTGCCTTTGTCTGCTTCACAAACTCAGTAACAAGCACCGTGCCCATGCTGTGACCGAAAAGCGCATATTCCTCGCTCAGAAGCTCGGAATGTTTTTCTATAAGGTCTGCAACGCAGTCCTGTACATTATCCAGCAGCGGCTCCGATGGGCGCGTAAAGCGTCCTGAAAGCTCCATAGGGACTACTTTCAGCTCCTTCGGAAGAAAACGCTTGAAGGAGCTGTAGCTCTTTGCCGAGCCTCCTGCATGAGGGAAGAAAAATAATACCATATTATTCCTCGACAGGCGTACCCTTTTCGTTGAGGAGGTCGAATATCTCGCCTACCTTGCTGATAGAAGCGACCAGTGAAAGAGGTACATTGAGCTTGAAGGTCTCTGTTATCTCCGAGCCCAGACCGAAAAGTCCGAGAGAGTCAAGGTAGAGGTCGTCATAAACGTCTGTATCTCTTGTTATTTCGGAAGCATCAACTCCGACATAATCGGATATAGCCTGCTTGAAATCATCAAAACTAAGGTTATTCATTATTTATACTCCTTTTTTCTAAGGTATTTGAACTGTATCTTGCCGATATCCTTTGGTATCTCCTCAACGGGGACTACCTTATCAGGTACTTTATATGCAGAGAGTTTGCCGTCAAAATAACGTGCGATCTCGCCGCGTGTTATCCTTTCCTCGCCCTTTGGCTGGATATAAGCAACTATCTGCTGACCGATAACAGGGTGCGGTTCGTCTGTAACAGCTGCGGCTGCTATTTTCGGATGAGTAAGGAGACAAGCTTCTACCTCCTCAGCGTGAACGAGATTACCGCCGCGCTTGATGATACGCTTGCTTCTTCCTGCGAAACGAACTATACCGTTAGGGAGCTTGTTTACAAGGTCACCTGTGCAGAACCAGCGTCTGCCTTGCTCGTCAGTAAGTATCTTTTCTGCTGAGAGCTCAGGATTGCCGAAATAATCAGTGATAACACCGTCTGTGTATACGCACAGCTCGCCCACCTCGCCCTCGGGTACGTCATTATGCTTTTCATCAATAACGCGCACATCTGTAAAGCTGAGTTTACGGAAATCGCTTGGGTCTGTACCGGCATCTCTGTCTGAGTCCCATACTACCATAGTGCAGGTCTCGGAAGAGCCGATAACGTTTATAACGCGGATATGGAGTTTCTCAACGAAGATATCAGCTATCTCCTTTGGGAGCACCTCGCCTGCAAAGTAGCAGATACGAACGCTTGAAAGGTCGTATTTATCAAAATCAGGTGTAGAAAGCAGCACCTTTGCAAGTGTGGATGTGAGCTGTATAACGTTTATCTTATACTTCTGTACAGTTTCGAGGAAATCAACAGGATTGAACTGAGGCTGGTACATAACTGTACCGCCCTTGAGAACCATCTGCTGACCCATGCCGAAGCCACCCTGATGATAAAGGGTCATGCCCAGCATCATTACGTCATCTGACCTGAATTCAAGGTAGTCGCCCATATCCTTCTGTGTAGAGAGAAATCCGCCTGAAGGAACCGAGAGTATCTTAGGTGTGCCGGTGCTGCCTGATGTGCAGGCAAGTGACATGGTGTGGAGATAATCGGGCTCATATATCTCACATTCGCTGCTGCCGAACTCTGCAATGAATTTCTCGGCAGAGATATAGCAGCTGTCCTGTGGGATAACGCTGTCATCGGCAAAGCATATTACCTTGCCGAGAGCTATTTTTGAAGGAACAAGCTCGCTTACAGCAGCGATTATATTGTTGTTTCTGTACTTTTCTGTTACGAACAATATTTTAGATGTTGTAGCAGGGATAAGCTTTGAGAGCTCGAATGAGCCGCTCTGCGGATCCATAGGAACAGGCTGTGCTCCTATTCTTACCGCCGACCAGTATACCAGGTACCAATCTATGCTGTTAGGCATACAGATGCCCACCTTGTCATTTGCAGCGATACCTGTTTTCTTCATTGCAGAGCCGAGCTCCGCAGTTTTTTTCATAAACTCACCGTATGTGAGTTCGTTTTCGTCTATTCTCAGAAGTACCTTATCCGGTGTTTCCTGAGCGTATTTTCCGTAATAATCGAAAAATTTCTCTGACATTATTTATTTCCCCCATTAAGTCTTTCAGCTATAAAGTCAGCAGCAATGTGCTTTACCCAGTGATACTGTTCACCTACGGGCATTGCGTGCATGATAGTTTCCTCGGAAACATAAGCAGGCTTATCCTGAATGTGTATGCTCTCCTTGTAGCCCTGAGCCTTGTCAAGTAGCTTCTGTGAAGCCTCTGGAGTCATCCAGTTGTCGTCGCTGCTGTATACCATAAGGAAATCAGCCTGGTGAGTGCCCTCTTCAAGAGTTTTCATGCCCTCAAGATAATCGTCGGCATACTGGTAAGAGCTCCACTTGCCGCGCTTCATCCATACAGGGATATTTCCCTGATCCGCGAAGTTCATAAGGAGAGGGAAGAGGCTTACACAAGCCTTTACCTTTGGATTTTTTACTGTTGCGCGGAAGGCATAGCCGCCGCCCATGCAGAGTCCGAAGTTTGCGATGTTCTTTTCGTTGAGCTTCTTGTGGTTCTTGATGAACTTGTAGATACCGTCGAAGGCAGCTTCTATCTGCTTGCCGCCGCACTTGATATTGTTATGGATAATTGCTGCTCCCGCACCGGGCATATCAGGTGTGATGACAGCAATACCTCTCTCATTGAGAGGAGCAGACAGCATTTCAAGCTCTTCCTTGCAGCTTCCTATACCTGAATAGGTGACAGCTACAGGGTAGTCGGTCTTTCTGCCTGAATCGGGATAGTGTATATATGCGGGTATTTTTCCGTATTTTGTATCTATCTCAACATACTCGACTTTATTTCTGCAAAGCTTGATATAGCGTCTGTAGCTTTCCTCAAGCCCCTTGTATATCTCTGTCTTGTGTTCAAGATCCTCTATATTTATCATAAAGCAGGCATAATGGCACTGTGTTACCATTTTAGCGTATGCCTTTGCAGATATCTTGTTTCCCTTAGCCTCTGCTTCATCGCGGAGCTGTGAGTAACGGTCTATCTTAGCGTGCCATTCGTCAAGCCATACAGCCTGTATCTGTTTACCGCTTTTTACCTTGATATTGTCTATCTTCTTGAGTATATACTCAAGGTCGAAGGGATCGGCACCGTAGAGGAGCGAGCGTGTTGCTACGGGGTTAAGTAAGTCTCTTATTGCCCATTTCATATTGATCTTGTCCTTTCCATATTAGGTCAGCCTGTATAACGCCATGCGCCTTCCCTCGTCATTTCCGTGAACTGCATATATATGCGGTATGGGTCAACGTGGGTATGCTTTTGTATGAGAGCAAGCATCCTGTCTGCAAGCTCCTTCAGAAAACCTGTTTTATCGTCTGCACATTCCTGAGGAAGTATATAACGGAATTCCGCAAAAAATACTGTATCCTCGCTCTTGTTCATATACATGGAGCAGTCGTCCAGCATTATCATTATTGCAGGCAGCGGCTTTCTGAGTATCTCGGAAAGCTCGGCAGCAGCTTCGTCAAGAAAGTCTGTGCGTGCAGCAGGTGAACTGAATTTGAAGTTTGTTTTCATCTGTGCTATAGGCATGTCCTTTTATCCTTTCATTCTTTCCAACCTTTAAATTTTAATATCCTTCTATAATATTCTTTTCAATATCCCTTGGTTTTAACTCAGTTGTATTTCCTGAATACAAGAGTTGCATTGTGTCCGCCGAAGCCGAAAGAGTTTGAGATAGCAACGTCTACCTTGTGCTCCTGGGGCTTGTTTGGAACATAGTTGAGATCAAGCTCCGGGTCGGGTTCGTCATAGTGGATAGTCGGAGGAACGATACCTGTTTCCATAGCCTTTATACAAGCTATAGCCTCAAGTGCGCCGCCTGCGCCGAGAGTATGACCTATAGAAGCCTTTACAGAGGATACGGGGATATCATAAGCCCTTTCTCCGAATACTTCCTTTATTGCCTTTGTTTCATAGAGGTCGTTGAGACCTGTTGATGTGCCGTGTGCATTTATGTAGTCAACAGCGTCGGGAGAGATACCTGCATTGTCAAGGGCAAGCCTCATTGACTCTGCCATGCCCACGCCGTCTGTTTTGGGTGCTGTAAGGTTATAAGCCTCTCCGCACATAGCTGCGCCTGCAAGCTCGCAGTATATCTTAGCTCCGCGGGCCTTTGCGGACTCCTCGGATTCGAGAATGACCGTACCGCCGCCCTCACCCATGATAAAACCGTCACGGTTCTTTGTGAATGGGCGTGCAGCTGTTGCGGGATCCGGATTTACTGACATGGCAAGGAGCTGATTGAAGCCGCTTATAACAAGATGTGTTACTGTATTCGAGATACCGCCTGCGACTACCATATCACAGAGTCCCGATTCTATGAACTGCTTTCCGAGAGCTATAGCATATGCCGATGAAGCGCAGGCTGTGCTCACGTTGAAGGCAGGACCTGTAAAGCCGTACTTTATGGAAATAAGTGCGGGGAGCTCGTTGGGCATCTTTTTCAGCGTGATATTGAGGGGCTTTTCAAGTTCGTAATCCTCGAAGGAATTGTCGATAACGCCGTATACAACGCCCACCTTCTTGCCGTTATATGTTGTGATATCTATGCCGCAGTCTGCAATAGCCTCGCCTGCAGAAGCAAGACCCATTCTTGTAACGGTAGTAGTTGCGTTGAGCTGACGCTTTTTCCAGTATTTGCCTGCCTCAGCCTCAAAATCTGCGCCCACCTCGGCAGCAACTGTAGTATCGTGCTTGTCCAGGGGGATACGTGTGATAGTTCTCATGCCGCACTTTCCTGAAATAAGTCCGTTCCAGTAATCCTCGGCAGTATAGCCTACGGATGTAACGGCGCCAATGCCTGTAATAACAACTTTTTTCATAAATAATACCTCATATCATATCTCAAAATGGTTTATACCAATACCTTTTCCCATACATCCTTGCTCTGATGTATGTATGAGCCGAAGCCCGTTTTGCTGTGGAGCTCGTCAAGAGCTGCAAACATCGTTTCGATGCTGTACTTATCGAGGTATGCAGCAGGGGACTCGGCGATACCGAGAGTATCCTGTACAGCCTCAAGAAGTATATTTTTGTCACCGCTGTATTCACTTGCCGCATTTACGGTTTCGTTAAGGATAAGAGCTGCCATATACAGAGGAGCCTTTTCACAGGAGCTGCCGCTTGCAGTCTCATGCTCCTTCATAAAATCAAGGAAGCACATTGTCTCCTTGGGGCAGCCTTCATTCAGCCAGCCGTTCATTTTTTCACATCCGTAGTCGAGAAGTCCCTTGTTTCTCTCGATACGGAAGTTATCGGGGCTGCCTGCCATAAGTCCGAGACCTACGCTGTCGAGCACCTCAAACGGCGGTGCAACGGGGAACATTTCCTCAAGTCCCTTATTGAGCTCTGCTGCTGTAACGTTCATGCTCTCTCTGAGGTATATTGCGTGAGAGACCATACAAGCGAGTATCTGATTGAGATAAATATGATAGTCACCCGAAAAGACGATAGGCTTTTTGCCTGCTGTCTCTACCAGCTTTGCAGCTTTTTTTATGCAGCTGTCAGCGGTACCGGGAAGTATGTTTAGTTCTGTGAAGCCCGTCAGTTTTACGGGATAGAAGAAGTGAAGTCCGAAGCAGCGTTCCTGATGAGGTATGCCCTCGAATACAGAAGCGATGTCCAGAGATGAAGTGTTTGAAAGCAGGAGACAGTCCTCTGAAACTGCCTCTGCTGCCTTTGCGAATATTTCCTTTTTGGCAGCCATGTTTTCAAATACTGCTTCTATTACTGTATCACAGCCGCTCAAAGCAGCTGTATCATCGGTGAACAGGAATGAATCCTTTTTGAATTCATACTGTTCTTCGGTTATCTTTTTGCGTTTCAGGCTCTTGCCAAGTGTTTTAAGGACAGCGGCTGTGTTCTCTTCTGCGCCGAAAAGGTCGATGACCACAAACTGCGCATCGGGAAGCTTGTCAAAGAAAAGCGAGAAAATATCCTTTCCCATTTTTCCGTAGCCGATAATACCTATTTTCATATTCATGCCTCCTTGCTTTTCAGGTAGGAGGTGATATAGGATCTGAAGCTGTCAGGCTCGAATTTATCGAAATTATCGGAGATATATCCGATAAGAGCCATTGCTTCGGCAGTGCCCTGCTTCTTTTCGGCGAATATATCAGCCCAGCCAAGCTCATATGCCTCCTCGGCAGGGATAAGCTCGCCTGACATTACAAGGGTATATGCGTTCTGTATACCGCATATCTCGATAGTTCTTGCAACTCCGCCCAGTGCGGGAAGTATGCCGAATGTGCTTTCGGGCTGACCCACTCTTGCATTCTTTTCAATTATCCTGTAGTGGCTGTTGACTGCGATCTCGCTGCCTGAACCGATACAGAAACCCGTTACCACACTTATGACGGGGAACGGGAGTTTACGAAGAAATGTGAAGAAATGTTTTTGTTTGATATGGCCCTCGGGAAGTACCCCTGTAGAGTCGTCGTATGTCTCATTGGCGGAGCGTTCCGAAAGAGCGTCCACATCAGCACCAACGCTGAAGTGTCTGCCTGCCCCTTTGATTATTAGTCCTTTGTAGCTGCCGTTCTCGGCTTTTTCTTCGATATCAGCCATAACGGCTTCATACTCGCTGAAAAAGTCTGCTGTCATAAGATTGTTGCCCGGCATATTCATTGAAAGAATGAGGACACCGTCCTGTTCCTCAAGCATAATACCATTATTCTCATTCATTGGAGTTACCTCCGTTCTTGTCTGCCATAAGGCGGTAGAAGGCTCTCGACTCGATCTCGAGCACCTTTTCCGCAGGAGCTGTACGTGCTGCGGTGAAGCAGGCGTTTATCTCCTTTATCTGTTTTGCTGTCTTGTCCTTGAAGAGCTTTTCGACATAATCATCAGCCTCGCCGCTTCTGAGGCTGAGATCAAAAAGTGAAGCCAGCTCTTCGTCTTTATCGTCATCAAAGGCTGCTGCTGTTACGAATTCAGCGTTTGTGAGGAATTCCTTTACTGCCGAGATCTCCTCGCTGCTGTTTCCGAAAACAGTGCTGCTCTGAGGATAAACGATGACGAGACAAGCTTTGCTGAGCTTTTCCTTTGCGGAAATAAGCTCATAAAGCGATGATATACCATTAACCTTAACGGAAAGACCGTTTTCATTTATCGTCATTGTTACTTCCTTCTATGCAAGCTCTTACGCCCTCGGGAATATCGCATATGATGCGCTCCTTATTGACATATACGAGCTTGCCTTTGACCTTGCATGATACAAGACCTGTGGTCTCGTTTATTATTTTATGCCGGTAGCTGACTATGCCGCCCGAGCAGGAGACCTCTGTGTCTATCCTTACCTCGTCAAGCAGGTGCAGTTCGTGCATATATCTCTGACTGCTCTCCATTATAACGGGAAAAAGCCCTTCCTCTTCGAGTATGCCGAGTATGCCGCAGACCTTATAGAAGTTCCACAGAGCAGTCTCTGCATATTGCAGGTAAACGGCGTTGTTTACGTGCCCGAAGGAGTCAAGCTCGTACCCCCTTACTGTGAGATGGTATGAAGATTTCTTCATTGTTTTGAAGCCTCCGCCAGAGCTGCTTCAAATTTTCCTTTTGATGGATCTGTTACGCCCTCTGAAGCGAGATTTATGGTATCTATTATAGCGTGTATCTGTGTAAGAGACTTGCCGCTGAGCAGCTCCTTGACGAAAGCCTTTGTTTCGTCGAATGAGTTCCTGTTCTCACTGAGCTTAGTGACGAGTCCCATGTCCAGTGCTTCCTTTGCACCTATCATTTCTCCGCAGAGTATCATCTGCAAAGCCTTTTCCCTGCCCAGCAGTCTGTAAAGCCTTTCCATGCCGCCCATACCCGGTACTACGCCGTGCATTATCTCGGGAAGTCCGAGAAAGGCTGACGGAGAAGCTATCCTGAACTGACAGCTCAGGGCTATTTCAAGTCCGCCGCCGAAGCAGCCGCCGTTTATAGCTGCTGCCGTAATGATAGGGAGTTTTTCGATAGTGCGCAGAAGCTCTCTTGCGTTTTCGAGCTTTTCCGATAATCCGCTGCTGTCACTTGTGCCGAAGAGGGAAACATCTGCACCGTGCGAGAAATGCCTTCCCTTTCCGGTAATAATAAGAGCCCCTACCTGCGGATTTTCGTCCAGCCAGCCGAGGAGCATCTTACGGTCTGCGAATTCGGGCTCTGTCAGAAGGTTCTTCGGCCCGTTGTCAATAGTAAGTACAGCGATATTATCTTCGGCGTAAAGCTCTGATAAATTTGTCCTTAGCATTCAGACCTCTTACTGATTAACGATATCGTTTCCGTACTGATAGATCTTGCAGAACATCTCAACAACATCGCTCATTGTATCCATAGGAGCCTTGAGCATATACTTGCCGATGCTCTGGAGCTTGATATCAAGATCATACTTGTCAGCTGTCATCTCGATGAGCTCAACGAACATAAGTGAATCGCTTCCGAGATCCTCCTGTGGATTTGTCTCCATAGTGATCTCGTCCTTTTCTACCTCGCATTCCTCTGCGTAGTAGTCGAAGATCATATCCTTGATCTCCTGTTTGATTTCTTCTGTGATCTCTCTCATTTTTTAAACCTCCAATAAATTACTTCCCCTTTTGCAAGGGATATGAAAAATTCACACATCTTCAAGAGTGTAAATTTTGCATTTCCTGCTTACTCGTGAGAACTTGCTTACAGCACCGTTCGCACTGACGTCAAAAAATTCAGTCACGCCCAGTTCTTCAAGCTCATTAAGTGCAAGATCCCATCGTATCGGGGTATACACATTGAGCTGATTTTCTGTCATGACCTGTCTGCCTGTTGTCATAATCTCTCTGTTGAAGATAGAAAGAATAGGATACACAGGATCGTTATATTCTATAGAAGCACAGAAATCAACGTACTCCTCGGAATATTTTTTCATTACAGGGTGGTGGTAGGCAACGCCTGTACCGAAGCTGAAAGCCTTTATCGCACCCTCGTTCTGACACAGAAGAAGAGCTTTTTCCACTGCGTCTGCACGTCCGCTGACCATAACGTGAAATCTGGAATTTCCGCTTCCGATCACGATCTCATCGGGCGAGAATTTATCTGCGAACATCTCTTCAATGTCCTTGTATGAGAAGCCTATGACTATGCCCATATCGAGCTTTTCGTCATGTTCCTCAAGACAGCGCATGGTAGCGCGGTTCATCATAATTATGTCATGGGCGAATTCGTGTGGTACGGCACCGAAACAGCCGCTTATGCTGACTATTCCCGAGCTGTAGCCTGCACCGATGTCGGGGATTATGCCTTTTTCTATGTAATGTTCAAAGACGACTCTGTCGCATATGAGCGAGATTATCCACTCTGCGACTCTGCCGTCGTAAGCTTTGTTTTTTTCAAGATCTTTGTTGAGACCGAGCCTTCCGAATGCAGTTTCAAGATAGAATTCGTACTTATCCATAAGTTCCGGCGGCAGGTTCACAAGAAGCTTTTCAGGTTTTGAACCTATACCGTTGAACAGGAATGCTCTGTTGTACATTATCTTTTCTCCTTATATATTATATATACATCTTATCACCTATTTAGTTTGCTGTCAATAGAAAAACTCTTAATTTTGCAATTTTTGAGCAAAACGTTAAAATTATCACATTCTCATAACAGAATTTTATAAATTAGTGTTATTATACCGTTTGTTATAGATTTTTAAACAAAATAGGGGTATGGTGACGGATACCCTTTATGTGGACTATTCAACGCTATATAAAGCCTTGAGAGGTTTGAGTGATAGACGGTGTATCATTTTGGCACTGCCAAAATTGGTTTGACCTTTTAGACAAAATCAGTGTGATCTTGCGCAAGTAAATATATAAAATTCATATAACGTAATATGCGTTTTGGTAATTTGATGCACTGTGAGGCACCGCAATTTTTGAAAAAAGTAAGGCATTTTTATTTTATTTTACTTCTGTTGTAAATGCAGTTTTTTTGCAGCAAAAAATAAAAGCCTTTCCGTTTTGCGGAAAAGGCTTTTGAAAATCAATGCTGCAATTATTATTCGTGGTTTTTTATAAGTTTTGCCTTGAAAAGTGCGGTGCCTACAGCACCTGTGATGATCGTACATACTATCATTTCAACAAGGGCGTTTACTCCTACGAAGCTTATAATGAACGGGATAACGCTCTTGCCTTTCATAAGTCCCTGTACGTATTCTGTGTTTCCGAAGAGGAACACAAGTGAAAGCATGAAGAATGCCGTGTTCATAAGTGCTGTGAAGAAGCCTGTGATAAAGCATGAGATGCGCACATCCGTAAGCTTTGAGACTCCCTGGAATATAAGACCTGCAAGGAAACCGTCAAGCAGACGTGGTACGAAACGCTGGATAAAGGCAAATGGGAGATTGATGTCTACAAGTATAGCTCCCATGCCGCTGAGTATTCCGATACCGAAGCACTGCAAAAAGCTGAATATACCGAATACTCCGCCTATTATAGCGCCGCCTATTGGCCCGAGAGATATAGCTGCTATTGCGATGGGGATAATGTTCAGGGTGATGACCAGCGGACCAACAGGTATCGAGCCGATGGGCGTGAACGAGAATACCGCTATGATCGCCGTCAGCAAGCCGAGCAATACCATGGTTTTTGCATCAAACTTAAAACTTTTCATTTTTAATTTTCCTCCTTGTTACTATTCCCGAACGGGATATAATACAATGCATATAATACATATATGATATCACATTTTGTAAAGTTTGTAAATGTCTCAATCTACAGAAAAATGTTAACAACTTGTTTTTAAATAGTACATAGGTCACAAATATAACATTTATATGCTACAGTTTTATAATTAAACTAATAAAAAATAATACAGATTGTATATTATCTAAAGCGGAAGTTGTGAAGAAATTTTGTACGCGAGTCAACCGATGTTGTTGAACCAGTTGACCTGTTTAGTGGATTTTTGTGGAACTTGCTATTGAAATTCCAAAAAACTCAATACTACGGAACAATATGCACAATTATTCTAAAAATATTTATGAAATTTAGTTAGTGTTAAAATATTGCAATTTGTATACCACTATGATATAATATAAGTGCAAAATTCTGTAATCCTATCATAATGCGGACAAGCAGAAAGGTACCTTTACGGGGAATTGTAAAAAAATAAAAGAAAGGATTGGTTAAGACCATGAAAAAATCTTTGGGGAAAAGATTTTTAAGCGGCGTAACATCGGGAATTCTGGCGGTCACATATGCCCTGCCGTCAAATATCCTGTCAGCTGCGGCTGAAGATGAAACGCCTGACCCGAAGTATGGCAAAGAGTATGCAGTCGAAGATATACTCAGTGAATACGCATACTTTGTACGGGATGATGCCAATATCGGCAATCATACGGTCGGCTCGATAGCCATAGGCGGCACGGGAGTGATAGATCACTTCGGTGAGGGTGCTGTATCACCATCGTTTATAGGCAATATCGAAAAGACGGGAAACTATCAGCATGAAGCTCCGTTCCTGTATGGCGAGGATGTAAGAGAACGCTATAAGGGACAGCCTGTTTACTATCACCAGCACAGCGAAGAGCTTTCATATCTTGACAGCGAGGATTCAAAATTCAAGAAGATCGATAACGATTTCATTGATTTTGGTGAAGCCTTCGCAAAAGTATCCGAATGGTCGGAGGCTAAGAAAAATGCTTCCGATGCTTACAGGCTCACAGCCGATGATGTGAAGGAAAGAGAGCTTTGGTATGGCAATAATATCAAAGTGATCGCAATTGATTTCGACACTATGCCTTCAAACATCGTTATACCAAAGGATATTTTTGATTCGGCGACTCTTATAAGTCTTGAGGGTGATATCAGAAAGATCGCTACAGGCGGCTATACTATCACACTTGAGGATATTGACAAGGCTAATCTTACATTTGACGGAAACAGCGATGGCGGTTTCAAGCTTGTTGAGTTCGCAAATGTTGATGCGGGAAGAAATACAACTGCATTCCATGCACTGGGCGACAGCGAGATCACTCAGAACGGTCAGATAAACCTTGATGCGGGAATGAACCTTGTATGGAATTTCCCTGATTCATCAGAGGTAAACTTCAAGTTCGGCGGCGGTCATATCGTTGCTCCGAAGGCTTCCTACAGCAACGACGGCGGTAACAATGAAGGAAGCATAATCGCTAAGAGCATTGCTTTTACAAAGGCAGAGGCTCATTTCTATCCGTACAGATCCTTCTCGAAGAAGGTATCTGATGTTACCTTCTCAAAAATAAAGGATACCACAGAGATCACAGATACATCTGCTGACAGCTACAGCGTAAAGAACGCAGAGGAAAAGATCAGCGGTGCTCATATGGTGCTCACACTTGATGCTCCCGATAAGGAGGGCGAGACTCTCAGCGGCGTTATGTCAAATCTTGACAGCAGGTCTGTTGAGGAGGGCAAGCCTGCTATCAGCGGAAACACTATCAAGTGGACTACAGTTGATACTCCTCTCACTTTAAAGGGACTTCCCGACGGTAAGTATACCCTCAGCGAAGAGGCTGCTCCGGACGGTTGTCAGCCTATCAAGCCAACGGCTCTCACTATCAGCGAGGGCAAGGTGACTTCGGATAATACCACAGGTGTTATCATAAAGGATAAGACAGCTTCGGGAACAGCTGCTGTAATGGCTGTCGATGAGGTGTATACAGCATTTATCCGTAAGGCAAGAACTGTTGCAGACGGTGTTGATACACCTGTTGCAGGCGCTGTTCTCAGGCTTTCGGGCGTTGATGAGTACGGTCAGCCTATTGATATGTCGGCTGTGTCTGCAAAGGACGTAATGTACTACACTGACTACGGTCACGGCGTTCAGCTTGGTGAGATGGATTCCGAGCTTGCAGCATATAAGCTTGCTTCAAACAGCATAGAAAATACAGCGGCTGATAAGAAGGCAGCATACGAATTCTGTACAACAGGCTCATCTGTAGCCTTTACAGGTCTTTCGGCAGGTACCTATACCATTGAAGAGGTATCTACTCCTGTTGGCTTCCTTTCAGCAGCTTCCAAGACCTTCGTAGTATCAAAGGATACAAACGGAAGACTTGCGATGACAAGCGGTAAGGATACGGGTGCTTCTCAGGATACCGTAACTCTTTACGACAATGTTCAGGCTGTTAAGATAAGCAAGTCCGACATCGGCGGCAATGTAGTCGAGGGTGCCGAGTTCGAGCTTTCAAGAACAGACGGAAATCCTATAGGCAGTATTTCTGTTTCGGCTGAGGACGATGAAGCTTACGACAGGATAATGGAGCTCGTTGAGGCAGGCGATTCAGACAGCGATGAGTACAATGACAAGGCAGTTGAGATACAGCTCAACGGTACACAGTCATTTACAGTCCGCGGAAATACAATGAACCATATAAGCGTTAACGGCAAAGCCGTTAACAGCAGCAATAAGCAGAATACATATTCATATGAAGGCAGTGCATCTGATACTCTCGTTATCAGCGGTATGTATGACGGCGAGTACATCGTAAAGCTCGATGACGGAACAGAGTTCGATATTTACTGCGATAAGGGCAACAAGAGCATTACAGAGATCAACGTATTCTCACAGCCTGAAAGCTCTGACAATAAGGAAGATCTCAAGGACAGCACAGCTATCCTTTCATCTGACAAAAAGACCATATCCTTCAAGGGCGGCTCTGTTGATATTGCCAGCCTTGACGACGGCGAGTACGTCCTCAGGGAAACAGCAGCTCCAAACGGTTATACCAAGGTCGAGTCAGAATTCGTATTTGAAATCAAAAACGGTGAGGTTACTTTAAAGAGTGCCGACACTACAGGTTTTGCCGTAAGAAACGGTAGTGAAATCATCATCACGGATGATGTTTCAGAGATAAGCATATACAAGTATTACGGTTCGGTAGGCAATACAACTCCTGAGGATACAAAACAGGGTGCTGATATGAAGCTTACCTTCGTAAAGGCTTCGGATAAGGCACAGCAGGAGATCGTAGGTGCAAAGAATCTTAAAGTCGGCGAGTCGGCTAAGTGGAATTCAAGACGTGAAAATCCAAGAGTATTCGTAGGACTTATGGACGGTGAGTACCTCCTTGAAGAGGAAAAGGCACCTGAGGGCTATCAGGCTGCAGAGCCAAAGACTATCATCATCAAGGACGGCATCATCGCAGGTGACGGTACAACAGAGTATCTCCTCAACACAAAGAAGGGTACTATAACTCTTGACAAGAGAGCTCTCGGCGGCGAGTATATCTCAGACGGTACAGCAGAGTTCACTATCAGGGCTGACGGAAACGGTGCAACACTCAAGGGTGTCAGCATCAACGGCAGTGAAGAGCTTGGTGACGTAAAGGAATACAAGTTCAGCGGTCTTGAATCTACCTTCACAGGACTTGCAGACGGCGACTATGTCCTCGCTGAGGATACAGCTCCCGCAGGCTACTCTGTAGTATCTGAATTCAGATTCACTGTAAAGGACGGCAAGGTCGAAAGTGTAGAGAGCACTACAAACGGCAGATCCTACAAGGACGATAAGGGCAACATTGTAGTTGAAGATGCTCCTATCGTAAAGCTCAGCAAGGAAGCTCTCGGTGCAAAGCCTATCCCTGAGAGCGCAGGCAAGGCTGAGTTCACACTTATCGCAAATGATGAGGGTGCAAGCCTCAAGGGTGTCAAGATAAACGGCACTGAGGTAACAGAGGATACAAAGGAAACAAAGTTCGAGGGCAATGCAGTTGACTTTGAGTATCTCAAAGCAGGCAGCTATACCCTTGTAGAGGATACAGCTCCTACAGGCTACTCTGTAGTTACACAGTTCAAGTTCACTGTTGACGAAAAGGGTAAGGTATCAGACGTTGAGACAACTACAAACGGAAAGTCATACATCGGCAGGAACGGTGAGATAGTTGTTGAGGACGCACCTATCATCAAGATAGACAAGAAGGAAGTCGGCGGCGAACCTATTCCCGAGGAAGCAGGCAAGGTAAAGTTCAAGCTTACAGCCGAGGGTGAACAGACTCTCGAGGGAGTAAAGGTAGACGGCGGCGAGGCTATCGGCAAGGGCGTTAAGGAAGTTGAGTTCGAGGGCAACACTTCAGAGCTTGAATATCTCCCTGACGGAAAGTACAGCCTTGAAGAGACAGCAGCTCCTGACGGCTATACAACTATAACAACATTCACATTTGATATCGTTGACGGCAAGGTAGTAAATACAAAGGTAGCAACTGACGGAGATGCAAAGGTTTCCGAGGACGGTACAGTTATCGAAGTATTTGATACCAAGTCGGTTATCAAGATAGACAAGCAGGCACTTGGCGGAACTCCTATCCCAGAGAGTGCAGGCAAGGCAAAGTTCACACTTATCGCTAACGATGATGGAACAACACTTCAGGGCGTTCAGGTGAACGGCAAGACTGTTGAAGATGCTGTAAACAGTGTTGAGTTCGACGGCAATGAAGCAGAGTTCATTTATCTGAAGGACGGCGAGTATACTCTCAGAGAGGATACAGCTCCTGCAGGATATTCGGTAATTACCGATTTCACATTCGCAGTTGAGAACGGTATCGTTACAAAGAGCGATGCAGTTACAACAGGCAGAACTACAGTTTCTCCTGACGGTAAGAAGATCGTAGTCGAGGATGCTCCTATCATCAAGATAGATAAGAAGGAAGTCGGCGGCGAACCTATTCCCGAGGAAGCAGGCAAGGTAAAGTTCAAGCTTACAGCTGAGGGTGAACAGACTCTCGAGGGAGTAAAGGTAGACGGCGGCGAGGCTATCGGCAAGGGTGTCAAGGAAGTTGAGTTCGAGGGCAACACTTCAGAACTCGAATATCTCCCTGACGGAAAGTACAGCCTTGAAGAGACAGCAGCTCCTGACGGATACACAACAATCACAACATTTACATTTGATATCGTTGATGGCAAGGTAGTAAATACAAAGGTAGCAACTGATGGAGACGCAAAGGTTTCCGAGGACGGTACTGTTATCGAAGTATTTGACACAAAGTCAGTCATCACAATCGACAAGAAGGCACTCGGCGGCGAAGAAATTCCTGCTGAGGCAGGCGGTGCAACATTCGTACTCACAGCAGAGGACGAGGGCAAGACTCTTGAAGGCGTTACTATCAATGACGGTGATGCACTGGGCAATGTAACATCAACAGAGTTCAGCGGAAACAGCACAAAGTTCACAGGACTTAAAGACGGAAAGTACAGCCTTGAAGAAACAGCTGCTCCTACAGGCTTCAAAACAGTAACAAAGTTCACATTCGATATTGAAAATGGTATCGTAAAGAACGTAGATGTTGAGACAGACGGTGACGCAGTAGTTTCAAAGGACGGCAAGGTACTTGAAGTATTTGATGCTAAGTCAAATACTATCAGAATAGACAAGAAGGAAGTCGGCGGAACACCTATCCCTGAGGAAGCAGGCAAGGTAAAGTTCAAGCTTACAGCTGAGGGTGAACAGACTCTCGAGGGAGTAAAGGTTGACGGCGGCGAGGCTATTGGCAAGGGTGTCAAGGAAGTTGAGTTCGAGGGCAACACTTCTGAACTTGAAAATCTTCCTGACGGAAAGTACAGCCTTGAAGAGACAGCAGCTCCTGACGGTTATACAACAATCACAACATTCACATTTGATATCGTTGACGGCAAGGTAGTAAATACAAAGGTAGCTACTGACGGAGATGCAAAGGTTTCCGAGGACGGTACAGTTATCGAAGTATTCGACACCAAGTCGGTCATCACAATCGACAAGAAGGCACTTGGCGGCGAAGAAATTCCTGCTGAGGCAGGCGGTGCAACATTCGTACTCACAGCAGAGGACGAGGGCAAGACTCTTGAAGGTGTTACTATCAACGACGGTGATGCACTGGGCAATGTAACATCAACAGAGTTCACAGGCAACGGCACAAAGTTCACAGGACTTAAAGACGGAAAGTACAGTCTTGAAGAGACAGCAGCACCTGACGGCTTCACAACAGTAACAAAGTTCACATTTGATATCGAGAACGGTATCGTAAAGAACGTAGATGTTGAAACAGACGGTGATGCAGTAGTATCAAAGGACGGCAAGGTACTTGAAGTATTCGACACTAAGTCAGTTATCACAATTGACAAGAAGGCACTCGGCGGAGAAGAGATACCTGAGGAAGCAGGCAAGGCTAAGTTCACACTTATTTCTGAGGACGGTCAGTCACTGAAGGGTGTTAAGATCAACGGCGGCGAGGCTCTCGAAGATGTCAAGGAAACTGATTTCGATGGCAATTCTGCTAATTTCGAGTTCCTCAAGGACGGTAAGTATTCACTTGTTGAAACTGCTTCACCTGACGGCTACGATGTAGTTTCAAAGTTCACATTCATACTTGAAAATGGTAAGGTCAAGAGCGTAGAGGCTTCCACAACAGGCAAGACTTCTATGTCCGAGGATAAGACAACTATCATTATCGAGGACGCTCCTAACGAGTTCACTATCGGCAAGAGCGATATCACAGGCGAGAAGGAGATAAATGGTGCTCATCTTGAGATAACAAACTCCGATATCGACTGGAAAACTATTCTTGAAGCAAACAAGAAGGACAGCGACTTTGTAAAGGTAGAAAACAGTGAGGGTAAAGTGATCGGTATTGAGTGGATCTCCGGTGAGTCTGCAAAGATCATCAGAGCACTCAAGGACGGTAACTACACACTGAAGGAGACAGGTGACAAGTTCGAGGACGGTGGAAAGGTTTATGATATCATTACTTCCGTACTTAACTTCACTATCAGAGACAGCAAGATAGTTGATGCGAAGGGTGAAGCTCTCAAGGAGACACCTGACAAGACATCTGAGGACGGTTATTATATAGTAGATAAGAACGGTAAGCACATTGAAGTTTGCGATGCTGAGGCTACTACAACAAGTACATCAACATCGACAACTACAACTACAACGACAACTACCACAACAACAACAACTACCACAACTACAACATCTACTACAACTACAAGCACAACAACAACTACAACGACAACTACTACAACCACAACCACCACTACAACATCCACTACTACGACAACCACAAGCACAACGACAACAACAACGTCAACGACAACAACTACCACGACAACACTTGCAAAGGTCAACATCAATAAGGTTGAGCTTGGCGGAACAGAGGTAGTCGGTGCAAAGCTTACTCTCACAGGTA
>Ga0310786_10002309_pt1 | contig 29394 bp, 20 predicted proteins | sample AusTroGonzalo_MG_FD_203881 | JGI IMG/M metagenome (GOLD analysis project Ga0310786, IMG submission 203881) | Bovine rumen microbial communities from tropical cattle in Woodstock, Queensland, Australia - Gonzalo_03 (v2) (version 2) | ecosystem: Host-associated > Mammals > Digestive system >...
CGTCCGGCGCGATGCGGCGGCCCGGCCGCAAGGCCGGCGCGCCAGACGGAAATGACATGGGCTTTTTCGGGTGCATGGGAGCATGATACCAAAGCGCAGGATGAGACGCAATGGGAAAATGAGATTATGTTGCGGACGAAATCTTATCGCCAACATGAATTATTGCGCGCGGAGGGCAAGTGTGCTATCATGCCATGCAATGGTTTTCAACTATCCTCCAGAACTTCCCGTCAGCGGACATCGCAGCGAGATCATCGCAGCGATGAAGTCGAGCTCTGTCGTGATAGTGTGCGGCGACACGGGCTCCGGAAAGACGACCCAGCTTCCGAAAATGCTCCTTGAGACCGGACGCGCCGCGAAAGGCCGCCGCATCGCCTGCACACAGCCGCGCCGCATCGCCGCAGTCACAATGGCCGAACGCATCGCCGAAGAGCTGCAAGAACCTATCGGCGGACTCGTGGGTTACCAACACCGCTTCGGCAAAAAGCTCTCGAACGCCACACGCATCAAATTCATGACGGACGGCGTCCTGCTCGCAGAGACGCGAGACGATCCCCTTCTTCGCCGCTACGACGCTATCATCGTCGATGAAGCCCACGAACGCTCTCTCAATGTCGACTTCCTTCTCGGAATACTCAAACGCATCCTCGCGAAGCGCCACGACCTCAAGGTGGTAGTGTCGTCTGCGACCCTTGACGCCGCGCGCTTCTCAGAATTCTTCGGCAACGCGCCAGTCATATCAGTTCCCGGCCGACTCTTCCCCATCGAAACGCTGTGGCGACCGCCGCCCGAAGACGACGAGCGCGATCTTCCGCGCGAAGTTGCAGACGCCGTGCGCGAACTGCCGCCAAGCGGAGACATCCTCGTGTTCCTTCCCGGAGAACGAGACATACGCGAGACGGCAGACCGCCTTTCCGCCACACAGCCGTCCGACGACATCATCCCGCTCCTTGCATCGCTTCCCGCATCGGAACAGCAGCGCGCATTCCGTCCGTCCCCTCGCCGCCGCATCATCCTCGCCACGAATGTCGCCGAGACTTCAGTCACCATCCCCGGCATACGCGCAGTCGTGGACTCCGGCCTCGCGCGCATCTCGCGTTACGTCCACCGCACGCAGATACAACGCCTGCAGATCGAGTCCATCTCGCAAGCATCGGCGCGCCAGCGCGCCGGACGCTGCGGACGCCTCGGTCCCGGCATCTGCCTGCGACTCTACTCCGAGGACGACTTCTCCTCGCGTGACGCATACACACCACCCGAGGTCTTGCGTTCATCTCTCGCGGGCGTGATCCTCACGATGCTAGACCTCAACCTTGGCGACATCGCCCAATTCCCGTTCCTTGAACCGCCAAAGCCGGCCATGGTGCGGGAAGGCCTGCGCGAACTTCTCGAACTAGGCGCGATCGAAGAGGGCGCAGACGCAGAACCTGTCCTCACCCCCATCGGGCGCAAACTCGCAAAGATACCCGTAGAACCTCGCCTCGCACGCATCCTCCTCGCCGCCGCCGAGAACGCCGCCCTTCCATCGACAATTCCAATCGTCGCCGCCATGAGCTGCGATGATCCGCGCCGCCGCCCCATCGATGAAAAGGAGAAAGCCGACCAAGCCCACGCCCCCTTCCGCGTCGCAGGCTCCGACTTCCTCGGCACGCTCGCGCTATGGAACTGGTGGGGTGAAAAGACTCGCGACGTCTCGCAATCCAAGGCGCGCGCCCTCGCGAAGAAAACATACCTTTCCTATCCCAAGATGCGCGAATGGTGCGATCTCGCGCGTCAACTCGAACAGCTCTGCCGCCGTCTGAACCTTTCCTTCTCCGAAACGAAAGGACGCACGGACGAGGAAAGCGCCGCCGCGCTGCACCGTTCCCTGCTCGCGGGGCTTCTTGGCCGCATCGGGCGCTACGACACTGAAGAGCGCGACTACCGAGGCGCATACGGTCTCAGATTCGCAATCCACCCTTCATCCTCGCTGGCAAAGAAGCAGCGGCGCAAAGAAGAACCGCCGACTAACATCATCAACGCCCATCGCAAGCCGCAACAGGAGAAAACATCCTCTCCGCCCTGGATCATGGCCGGCGAACTTGTGGACACCTCGCGGCTCTTCGCGCGCAACGCCGCGCAAATCGACCCTCGTTGGATAGAGCCTGTGGCCGGACATCTCTGCCGCCACAGCTATCATACTCCAGAATGGGACCCGCAGACAGGTTTCGTGCGCGCAACGGAGCAAGTGACGCTCCACGGTCTCGTGATCGTGCCGTCGCGAAGATGCGACTTCTCACGCGTCAATCCGCCTCTGGCACGCGAGATATTCATACGCCGCGGCATCGTTGACGGCGAGTTCCCCTTGCCGCCGCCGGAGCTGCGCGCGAATCTTGCGCTTATGGCAGATCTCCGCAAGCGCGCCGAACGCGCACGTCGCCCGGAGTTCTTCGACGCCGAAGGTCTCTGCGCACACTTCGCCGCCGTCATTCCCGGGAATGTGGCATCCGCGCCGGCACTTCGCAAATGGCTCCGCCACGCCTCGTCCAAAGCTCTCGCCGACTTCAACCTCAAGAAGGAAGACTGGCTGCCGCCATCAGACGCACCCTCATCGGATTTCCCCAGTACCATCAAGATTGGCGGCGCAACTCTCCACTTCTCATACCGCCACACACCAGACGATCCAGATACCGACGGCATCACATGCGCCGTGAAGCGCTCCGACGCCGCCGCGCTCAAGCTATGGCCGGCAGACTGGCTCGTTCCGGGGGCGCTTCCAGAAAAGCTCGCATGGCTTCTCAACACGCTACCAAAGTCGCTGCGACGCGTTCTTCCGCCAACTGATGATGCGGTGTCCACGCTCCTTGCCCATCTCACTCCGGGACCAGAACCTCTGCTCGACGCCGTGCGACGTGTTGTCGATGAATACTGGGGATTCCGCATACCGGCAGATGCATGGGCTAATCTCAACGTGCCACAGCACTTCAAAGTGCGCTTCCTGATCCGCGACGACGCCACGGGGCGCCCGATAGCCATCTCGCGCGACCTTGCGGCAGCCCTTGCCGCCGCGGAGATTCCAGCTGCGGCCGGTGTCGCAGTTCCCACGAACATGTCCAAGGCAGACATCACTTCGCAATCGCAGTCGCGCTGGACATTCGGGGACATTCCCGAGGAAACCACCCCTTCAAAAGGCGGATGGCAAGTACGATCATATCCGGCGCTTCATTTCGCCGCCGACAAGTTCTCAGTGTACCTTTTCCCTGACAAGGCCACGGCAGCAGCCGTCCACTCCGCCGCCACCGCGAAACTATTCATTCGTGCCCTCGGCAAGGCTGCAAACCCCCAGAACCGCAAACTGCCGTTCCGAGTGGCGCTGTACCTCAGCGCAATCGGCTACGATGGCGAACGCGTCGCCGCCGACATAGCCTTCGGCGCGGTGAAAGAGGCGTTCGTGCGCGGGCTGCCTCCAGTGCGCAATGCGAAGTCGTTCGAGCAAAGGCTACATGAGCGCCGAGGCGAGCTGGCAGAGGCAAAGGCGGAGATGACTCGAATCTTCGACGAAACGCTGTCCGCCGTAGCAGAGCTTTCAGACCGCATCGAGGCGGAGCGTATCGCCCCCGAGACGGCAGCCTCAATGCGTACGCAGCTGGGATGGCTTGTCTTCCCCGGGTTTCCCGCGAACGTCCCTCTCGCGCGCCTTAGGCATTACGCGCGCTATCTGAAGGGAGCGGCGGTGCGCCTTGAGCGCGCGCGCAACAGTCCGTCGTCGGACCTGTCAAAAGAGGAGCGTTTCGCGCCATACTGGGAGCGGTACCGTTCCGTAGCCACGGGGGCAGACCGCGCGAAGTACGATGCGGCGCATCTTGACGCATACCGTTGGCTTGTCGAGGAATACCGTATCTCGCTATTCGCGCAGGAGTTACGCACGGCGGAACCCGTGAGTCCCAAGCGACTCGATGTCCTTTGGCTCAAAGCCCAGCGAGACGTCACCGTGCCGCTGTAGCAACGAGCCTACTTGATTCCGCGTTCCTGCTTGATCTGCGCCCAGGCATCATTGACCTTCGCCATCTGCTCGTTGGCTTTGCCCATCAGTTCCTCTGAAAGCCCTTCCGCGCGAAGCTTGTCTGGATGCAGAGCCTTCGCCTTTTCCCTGTATGCGGTCTTTATTTCGTCGTCGCTCGCACTTCTGCTCACACCAAGAAGTTCATATGGATCGACCGTCCGCGAACTGGCGGACGACGAACGGCCACCTGTTCCGCCCCTTGATCCACCGATTCCGCGGCGCCCGCATTGCCATCCGAACTGCGAAGACGAGATTCGAAGGTTGCGCGTTATGTTCTGCAAGATGACGAGTTCCGCCGACGAAACAACGCCATCTGCGCAAGCCACATCCCAGAGAACATCATATACGATCTCGCGAACGTTCTGATCGCCCTGCGCCTCCGCGAAGGAGTCGGCATACTCGTAGATGGAATGGGAGTCGTTCTTCGCCATCCTGAAAACGCGGATGCAGTACTCGCGTTTCTCGCCGCGAAGTCCAAGCCTGTCGAACACGCCTTCGCAATAGCGAACCTCGTCTGAGGTTATGCGCCCATCGGCCTTCGCCATCTTTGACATCATTGCCGAGATGGCGGCAAGAACCGTCAATTCTCCGTTGTCGGCACTTCCTTGTCCGACTCGCGATCCGGCTCCGCCGGCGGAGCCGCGTATCTTGGATTCGACCCAATTTCCCACAACAGCCCCGACTATGCTGCCGAGGATGCTGCCCGAACGCGAACCTAAAAGCGCGCCGATACCTGCGCCAAGCCAACCCACTTATCTCTCCTTTTCACTTCTCTCAGACCAAACCTTGCTTGTTCTCGAATCGAGTGCATATTTTACACTGACCTTGATCCAAAGACAACTCAAATAATGGCACGATTAACGACATGGCTAAAAAAGGCGCATTTGGGAAACGGGGCCGAACGAACGGCGATGTTCAGGACATGGACCAAGCTTGTCGAGCGCGGCAAGATGCGCGGCTGTTGGATAGCCTTTGTGCGCGGCGAAGCCGTAACCTGGATAGAGCGCGTCAAGGCGAAGGCAATCCGCATCGCGAGCAGTCTTTGCAAGTATGGATGCCGCAGCGATGAAAAGCGACTTCGAATCACCTTTCACCAGGTTCTTCGACGGATACGGAAGCGTCGGAACGGGCAGGCCGTCAACGAGTATCGACGGCGCGATCGCGGAGCGATCAGGCGGAAGTCTCGCCACAAGCGTCTCGGCGGCGCGGCGCATGGCAAGGTGCGTGGCGCGGAGGATGTTCAGCGAATCTATCTCGGCCGGCGTGGCGGAAGCAACTGCCCATGTGCAGCCTGGGGTTGACTTTATCACATCTGCCAGAGCGTCGCGCCTCTTCGCGGAGAGTTTCTTGGAATCATCCACCATGCGCCAAGGGCCGGAAAGAAGCGCCTCCGCCATTTCAAGCGGCACGGACACAGCCGCTGCGAACACGCCGCCCGCCAAGGGCCCGCGCCCGGCCTCGTCTATTCCCATGACGCCATCGCCCATCTCCAGCTCGTATTTCAGACCTGTCATACGCCTATCTCTCTTCTTTCCTGAAATGCCTGTGTTCCTGTCACTTTCGCGGGAAGAATGCAACGCGACACGAGGATGGCGGCACATGAAGCGTCTGCGAGCGCGAAATCGCAGAAACATCGCACACGACGGAGGCCGTTTCATCGAAGTTGAATACGGCCACTATGCGTTCGCCGCCCTTCTCCCAGGCGGCATGCTGCAGTAGCGGCACATCGCGTAGCGCAGGCAGATACGTACGGTCGATCCACGGGCGCGTTTGCACTGTTCCGCGCGGCTTGACGCGTACCGCCCCATCAGCCCTGGCACCGTTCCAAACATAATCCTCCCACTTGGCGGAAAGTTCCGTGGCACGAGCGAATGCCGCGAGGAAACGTGCGTCTCCACCCGAGGGGAAGGACCACGGCGCAGTGCAGCTCCATCCATTGAAGAAGAACGACTCCAGCGCCAATTCCAGCCATTCGGGCTTAGATGCCCAATCCATTCCCGACAATCCCAGCGGGAACGACATCAGCGCAGGACGGACATCCGGCGAATAATCCTCCTCTACCTGCCGCATCACCTCTCGCGCCACAGAGAAGTACGCGAGCGCCCGCCCCGGTTCAGGAACATACCGTGCGGACGTGTTCCAGCGAACGTACGGTCCGAACGCATTGACATACGACAGTTCGCTCGCATAGTCATCGGTGTGTATCTCGCGCGTGAAGTCGAAACCCTCGTGTCCCGGTCCCAACTCAGGCCAATAGACGCCGGGTATGAAGCCGACATCGGAACTGGTTGCGGCGGCGACATCGGCGGCGAGGGCCGCCACCACCCTTCCATGCTCCGAAGACCTGAGTCTGTGGTACGCGGCGGCATCCAGTCCCCTCTCAGCCTCCGAGCAGCGCGGGCAAAGCCTCCGCCGCACCAGATGTTCGTAGGGTTCCCAGTTGGACCACATCCCGTCGCAGCCGGCAAGCGCGGTCTTGAAGAGCTTCCTCAAGCCTTTGCGCACCGGCGAATCGTCGCGATAGAACGAACATGGGCACAGCACTTTGCCATCGTGGCAAAAACCATTGGCCACGAAACACGATCCGTCAGGGGTTATGCGCCGCATCCCTTCCTCTCGCCACATGGCAACAAGCGACGGGTTGTTTGTGACCGCGGCGGCATTCGGCATTATCCACGTTACACCTGCGGCACGCAGAGTCTGGGCAAGGGCTCGGTTGCCTGGACCTGGGAAGTCGGCATAGCTGCCGCCAAGATATGCCGCATTCGCATATCGCGAAGGAACGTTATCGACCTTGACGGGGGCCGACGCAAAAAGGCGAAGAGACACAGGCCGGGACACGACGCGGCCATCAAGTTCGCCGACAATTGTCATCACGCCTTCGGAGCCTTGCCCACCATCAGCCCGCACCACAATGCCGAAGCGATCGCCGTCCATGTTGGAAAATGCAGGCGGGCGCGAATGCACGCGATACACGACTACGCTTCCGCCATCCGAACAGCGTGTGATGGCGAGCGTACGCAAGTCGGCATGAGAGGCGTCAACGAACGCAAATCCCGGAGGGATGGTCACGCGGCATCCGAATCGAGCCGGCTGCGTGTCGTCGGCAAGGTTAGTCCTCCAGGCAAACACCGGCACGCCTGTCTGGCCCGCGCCGATGTGAAAGACTCCGTCAAGACAGCCGCCGAAAGGAAGTTCTATCGTGACGGGCGAAGAATCCTTCGGGATTTCCTCAAGACTGACAGCAGCCACTCGAAAATCGCCTTTGCCGAACAACTCGAACGAAACATCGGCAAATTCCATGCCCGGCATCACTTCCACATTGCATTTCCACGGATAGAGGACATCGCGCCTGACGCCGGAATCCGGGAATGTGGGCCCGCGGACATCATTTCCCCACGGCATCACTTTCGGCCCGAACGCGACGCGCGCCCGAGCGCCGAAGATACGATGTCCTTCGTCATGGTCAAGCGAATAATCGAATTTCAGCCGCCACATGCCGCCGGCAGGATTCAATATCGGGAAACGCTGCGTGAAATTCGTGGCGACAACGGACTGGTCAACTGGCGGCGGCGGCGGAAAGCGCTTTGCGGAAAGCGCCTCAAAATCGAACTCCTGAACGGAAGCCCTCGCAGCGCAAACCGCAAGGAGCGCCAAGGCAATGAGCGTTTTGCGCAGAGGCCTCATCAGTAAAACACCTTCCAGAGGAAAAGCCCTCGAGATGGAGCAGTTGGGACGCGCGCCGTGCGCGGCTCGGCCGCCTCCAGAATCTCCGTGACGGCAGACGGCTTTTCATCGCCTATGCCAACGCGCAGCAGGAATCCGGCCATCGAGCGAACCTGCTTGTAGAGGAAACCATCTCCCTTGACGGAGATCACGACGCGCGGCCCGGCCTTCTTCACGGTGCATGCGAACACGTTGCGAACCGTCGATTCTATCTCGCGGCGAGGATTGGCGGCGAACGACACGAAGTCGTGCCTGCCGACGAAACGCGAAGCGGCATCCTGCATGGCGGCGACGTCGAGCGGGCGATGCTGAAACGCCCAGAACGGCACGAGATGCGGAGGCTGGATGTCGGCATTGTAGACGAAGTAGCGGTACTCCTTGCCGCGCGCGTCGCGGCGGGCATCGAAATCCGCCTTCGCATACGACGCGCGCATCACGCGTATGTCCGGCGGCAGGCGCGCATTCATGGCGCGCACGAGGTTCTTGGGCGGTATGGGCTTTACGATGTCGAAGTGCGCCACGAAACCGCGAGCATGCACGCCAGCATCGGTTCTGCTGCATCCATACACGCGCGTCGGCGCGCGATTGAGATACTCCAGAGCCTCTTCCACGCGCTGCTGCACGGAAATGCCGTTTTCCTGAAGCTGATAGCCCGAGTAGGCCGTGCCGTCATAGGCCAGGACGATCTTGAATCGTCGTGAGCGCTGCGCGGAATCTCTGGAAGAGCCTTTCATTTCTCCATCTGGGCGAGGAGCTTCTTGAGATCCTGGACGCGCGATTTGTCGGCCACGAGCACCGAATCCTTCGTTGTGACGATTACGACATTCTTCACGCCAAGGGCGGCGATCTGCGGACCTTCGGCGATTGCAACCGCGTTGTCGCAGTCGAGAAGCGTGGCAGAGCCCTTCACCACATTGCGGCGTCCATCCGATTTCAGATGCTTGTCGGCCGCGGACCACGTGCCGACGTCATCCCAGCCGAATTCGCCGCGCGCCACGATTATGTTGCGGGCCTTCTCCATCACCGCGTAGTCTATCGATATCTTCGGGAGGCGAGGATAGCGCGCGGCGAGGATGCGCCCGACATTCTTCGCCGCCGCGACCGCGCTTTCGAGCGCGGCGAGTTCAGGCGCGCCGTCCGCCAATGCGGCCTTCATCGTTGCCACGCTCCACACGAACATCCCGGCGTTCCAGACATATCTTCCAGATGCGAGGTATTTCTTCGCAGTGGCCGCATCCGGCTTCTCGACGAACTTCACGGCGCGATGGAAGGTGGTCGGGACATTCACAGCCATGGCGTCGCCCAGCTGGATATAGCCAAAGCCGGTAGCGGGGTATGTGGGCGCGACGCCCATCGTCACGATCGACGAAGTGCATGCTGCCGCGCGCGCGGAATCGGCCAGCATGCGCCTGAACGCCTTGACGTCGCCCATCAGCTGATCGGCCGTGAGAATCACGGCCACCGCTTTTTCGCCGCCGCGCGCCTCCACCACGCCGCAGGCCGTTGCCACGGCGGCGGCCGTATCGCGTCTGCAAGGCTCCGCAATCACGTTCTCCGCGGGTATCTCGGGCAATTCCGCGCGAGTCATCGCAACTAGGGACTTCGCGGTGACTATCAGCACGCGCTCTGGCGGTACAAGCCCGTGCAGACGGTCGATGGCCTGGCGAATGAGCGACTTGCCGCCGAAAACGCTCAGGAACTGCTTCGGGCGTTCCGGCGTGGAGAGGGGCCAGAAGCGCTCGCCGCTGCCGCCGGAGAGTATCGCCGCGTAGAATTCGTTCTTCGACTTTCTTGTTTTCGATGCCATGGTCAACCTCGCTCGGAAGTTCATAGATTTGCGAAAGGATTGCAGGTGAAACCGCTCGAATAGGAGCGCCCGCCGCGACCGTCGCCCGGGCGGCGCTGGCCAGACTGCTGCGGACGCGAACCGGACTGCGCGGGGGCGCGCCCCACTCCCGCCGCCGCGCGCGGCTGAGTGCGTGCGGACAACGATACGCGGTTGCGTGCCTTGTCCACGCCGATCACGCGCACTTTGATCTTGTCGCCGGTCTTTACGACCTCTGCCGGATCGCGCACGAAATGGTCGGCCAACTCTGAAACATGGACAAGGCCGTCCTGATGGATTCCGATGTCCACGAATGCGCCGAACGCCGTCACGTTCGTGACTATGCCTTCGAGGGTCATGCCTTCCTGGACATCTTCGATCGACGTTACGTCGTCGCGGAATGCAGGCTTCTCGAAGACGGCGCGCGGATCGCGTCCGGGCTTGAGCAGTTCGTCAAGGATGTCCTTGAGCGTGGGCTCGCCGACGTCGCCGGAGATGTAGCGCTTCACGTCTATCTTGCCTACTAGCGAGGCGTTGCCCACGAGGTCTCTCACGGAGACGCCCATGTCGGCCGCCATTTTCTCGACAAGCTCGTAGCGCTCTGGATGGACGGCCGAAGAATCGAGAGGATTCGCAGCTCCCCGTATTCTCAGGAATCCTGCGGATTGTTCGAAAGCCTTCGGTCCAAGGCCGGAGACTTTCATAAGCTCGGTACGGCTCTTGAAGGCGCCGTTCTCGTCGCGCCACGCGACTATGCGCTTCGCGAGCGACGCGCCGATGCCCGACACGCGCGTCAAAAGCGACGCTGATGCGGTGTTCAGCTCGACGCCGACCTTGTTCACGCAAGAGACGACGACTTCATCCAGTTTCTCGCCGAGAAGCGGCTGGTGGACATCATGCTGATACTGTCCTACGCCGATGGCCTTGGGATCGATCTTCACAAGCTCCGCCAGAGGATCCTGCAGACGGCGGCCGATTGAGATTGCGCCGCGCACTGTGAGATCGAGGTCGGGGAATTCATCGCGCGCAGCCTCGCTGGCGGAATACACGGATGCTCCCGCCTCGGAAACGGACACCACCATCACATCAGCCTTAAGCAACTTCAAGACGCTCCTCACGAACGCCTCCGTCTCGCGTCCGGCAGTCCCATTGCCAACCGCCACGGCCTCAGGCTTGAAACGCGCCACGATCTTGGCTATCGTCTCCTGGGCCTCGGCCGCGCGCTGCATGGGGTAGATCACGGTGTTCACGAGGAACTTGCCGGTGGCGTCGAGCATCGCCACCTTGCATCCGGTGCGTATGCCAGGGTCTATTGCCAGAACGCGCTTCTCGCCCAACGGAGCGGCGAGCAGGAGGTGGCGCAGATTCTCCGCGAACACCTCGACGGCGGCGCGGTCCGCCGCCTGCTTTTTCTCCATCATGACGTCGATCTCGCAGCTGGGGGCAACGAGGCGCTTGTAGGCGTCCTCGGCGGCAAGGCGCACCTGCTCCGCCGCCTTGGGGGAGGAGGCGGCCTTGCGGGCCTTGTCCACAATGTCGAGGATGTCCTCGATCAGCGGCGCCTTGTCGACTTCAAGGCGCATCCACAGAACGCCCTCCTTCTGTCCGCGCCTGATCGCGAGGAAGCGATGCGACGGCATCTCGGATATAGGTTCGGAGAAATCGTAATACTGCTCGAACTTCGTAGGCTCTGTAGGCTTCGGCGAAACCACCTCGCTCTTGACGACGGCCTTTGTGGAGAAAACGCGGCGGACAAGCTGCCGGACCTCAGCCATATCGGCGATCCGCTCTGCGATGATGTCGCGCGCTCCCTGAAGATCGTCGGCGGAGGTGGCGGCAATCAGGGAGTCGTCTGCCGTGCCGTCCCAGATGGAGTCGGCCAACGGTTCCAATCCCTTCTCCTTTGCGATCATCGCCCTTGTGCGACGTTTGGGCTTGTACGGCTGGTATAGATCCTCGAGTTCGGCCTTCACCATGCAAGCCTCTATCTTGGCGCGCAGTTCATCGGTGAGTTTGCCCTGTTCCTCAATCGACTTCAATATCGTCGAACGGCGGTCTTCCAGTTCGGCGTAGTAGCCGAGTCGCTCCTGGATTTTTCCTATCTGCACCTCGTCCAGATTTCCATGCGCTTCCTTGCGGTAGCGCGCGATGAACGGGATGGTGTCGCCTTCGCCCAAGAGCTTGGCCACGGCGGCTATCTGGCGTGGAGAAATGGAGAGTTCCGCAGCGAGACGCTGCAGAACTCCCTTTTCGTCTATGGTTTCTATGTTCAATTGAATCCTCTTGATTATAATCTACTGTATTAAGACTTCAATGCTTCTCGCAAAGCCTCTACGCGGTTCGTCTTCTCCCACGGAAACACTTCGCGGCCGAAGTGGCCATAGGTGGAAGTTGCGCGATAGCTCCAGCCCTTTGGCGAGGTGAGGCCGAGATCGCGGATGAGAGCCCACGGACGGAAGTCGAACACCTTGCCGGAGAGAAGAAGTTTCTCTATCTGCTCGTTCGTCACTCCGTTGTTCGTACCGAACGTCTTGACGCAGATCGAAACGGGCTTGTCGATCCCGATGGCATATGCAACCTGTATCTGGCAGCGCGAAGCCAGCCCGGCGGCCACGATGTTCTTCGCCGCGTATCTGGCGTAGTATGCCGCCGAACGATCTACCTTGGACGGATCCTTGCCGGAGAACGCGCCGCCGCCGTGCGCGGCCATGCCGCCGTACGTATCGACGATTATCTTGCGCCCGGTGAGACCGGAATCGCCCGCGGGTCCGCCAACAACGAACTTGCCGGTGGGGTTCACGTAGAAGCGCGTGCGAGGCGTGATGAGCTTCGTCTTCGCGAGGAAGTCGCGCGCGATGCCCTCCATCTCGGCGTAGCACTTGCGGTTGGCGCCGTCCTCCGTCGTCTGGTGCGAAAGCACGACCGTCGCGATCTCCACTGGACGGCCGTCCTCATAGACCACGGACAACTGACCTTTGGAATCGGGGCGCAGATAGGAAAGCTCGCCCTCCTTGCGAAGCTTTGCAAAATGCTGAAGAAGTTGATGTGAATACACGAGCGTGGCCGGCATGAGCGACGGCGTCTCGCTGGTGGCGTACCCGAACATCATGCCCTGGTCGCCGGCGCCCTGCTTCTCGGCCTTTGCCCGGTTCACGCCCTGGGCGATATCAGGCGACTGGCCATGCAACGCGCTCAGATAGTTGAATGTGTTCCAGGAGAAATGCTCTTCTGGGCGATCATAGCCGATGTCGCTCACGACGGTGCGGGCGATTTCCTGAGTGTTCAGTTTCTCGAATCCCTTTGCCGTGACCTCACCCATGTTCACAACAAGATTCGGTCCCACCATCGTCTCGCAGGCCACATGGGCATTCTTGTCGATGGCGAGGCAGGCGTCGAGGATGGCATCCGATATCTGATCGGCGACCTTGTCTGGATGGCCTTCTGAGACAGACTCAGAAGTGAAAACGTGCCGTGCGGCATGTTTCTTCATTTTTTATTCTCTCTTTCTTCGTACTTGCGAAGCGCATCCGGGGGAATCCCCTAACCACCGCGGCGAAGCCCGGTTGGCGCGGCAGGCACCGTGCCCACCGCTTCTTGATGCTTCAAGCGACGTGTATTTTACCACAACGCCGATGGTGCGTAAAGGGGAATAAAGTCACTCGCCGCATGCGGCATTGCCGTACGGCTTGCCGCCGTACGTGACGACGACGGTGAGGTTAGTAGAACGCGCAGCTTGCGCGTTCTGCACGGGCGAGCCGCCCGTGCTACTATCGCCGCCCGTGCCACTAGTAGAACGCGCGGCCCGCGCGTTCGCGACCACCAAGATCCACCCGTCAAATGTGAAATACTTTGCCGCCGTCGCACAAGGCGGTTTTTCACAGAGCGGTTTTTCTCAATGCGCTAGCCATTTTGCCCCCTTGACCCGTTGGACGTTTTTTTGTACAATACGAGCCGTCAACCCAAGGAGCAGTTCTTCCATGCGAACCCAAACAGCCACACACCGCCGTCCCCGCCTCACCGAGGACATCATGCCGTTTTCCGAATGCCGCAGCAATCTCGCCGCGTGTTTCGCGCGTGTCAACGAGACACACCGCCCGCTTATCGTGACGCGCAAGGGGCGTGCCGACGCCGTCCTCATCAGCGCGGCGGACTTCGATCCTCTGATGGACGTATTCCTTCTGGCCGACACAGTACGCAAGTCGCGCAAAGAAATAGCCGATGGACGCGGCATCGACCACAAGACGGCCATGCGACAGTTCCGTGAAAGGCACGGGATATGAACGTCGTATGGTCTCCCACCGCGCTCGCCCAGCTCGACGAAATCTACGACACCATAGCCTCCGAACACGACATCGCCACGGCGACAAAGTGGTTTCTTAAGATCAACGACACCGTCGACAATCTGGAGGACTTCCCGCTTTGCGGACCGCGCGTTCCCGAAAGCGCCTTCGAGGAGCACTTCAAAGACTTTGTCGGTCTTCGCCAGCTCGTGGTCAAGCCCTATCGCGTTGTATACGAGACCACTGACACCGCCTGCAATATCCTCGGCGTGTTGCGCACAAGCCGCTTGATGGGCATTTCCAGCCTCGGTTCCGTATGACCTGTAAAGAAGCCCTACGTGGCGTTCGCAGGAACGGGCTAGCAGCCCGTTCTACTAGGTGTAGTAGAGCGCGCGGCTCGCGCGTTGGGGCGAACGGCCGGGCCGGCCGTTCTACTAATAATCCCCTCCGCCACGCGCGCGTTCTTGCGGATGTACTCCACCGTCCGCGCGTAATGCTCCGCATTGCGAATCAACCGGTCGTAATACTCCCTCTGCCACACCTGCCCTTCTCCGCCCACAACCTCGTTGATCCGCTTCGCCGTGTAGCTCTTCCACCCATGCACGATCTTCGCCAAATCCTCGCGCCGCACAATCTCCAGCAATACATGCACATGGTTCGGCATTACGACAAAAGCGTGGAGCACATACCGCTCGCCGTTAAAATGCAGAAGATTCTCAACAACGATGCTGCAGCAATCCTCACGACCAAGTATGCAAGAGCCATATCCCGCATCAAGCATCTCGTCAAGTTTCGCGGGGAAGGTGTCGTAGTATTCCGAAGCCGTTGCCTCATCCCAAGGTTCGGGATGGCGACGCATCCATTCGTCTCGTTCCGCCTGCCATTCGCGAAGCTTTGCAGCGGGCATGGAATCGGCAAGGCGGTAGGTGATGAAGATGAGCGATTTGTTGGCAGCCCAATGCGGAAGATTGCGGGTGTGAACGTCGGCTTGCGCGAAGCGCGAGAAGAAGTGTTCGCTTGCGGCAGCCATCGCGTCGGGGAAGTCGTAGTAGAACGCGCGGCTCGCGCGTTCATGGTTCTCGTCTTGAACGGGCTGGCAGTCCGTTCTACTAGGCGTAGTAGAACGCGCGGCTGGCGCGTTCGCAGGAACGGGCTGGCAGCCCGTTCTACTAGGCGTAGTACAACGCGCGGCTCGCGCGTTGGGGCGAACGGCCGGGCCGGCCGTTCTACTAATCTCGCGATTCAAGATGTTCTCAAGCGATGCCATATCATATACTGAATGAATCAGAATAATCCTCTACAATCCTTCTTGCGGCACTAGGCGGCGGTTTCATCGAAACCGCCCTACCAGGCGGACGGCGCGGGGCGCCGTCCCTATCTACCAAAAACCGCCTTGCGGGGCAAGGCGGTTTTCGTAGTGGCTAAAATCTGGAGCCTAATGCCTAGAACATTAGCCGTTCTTGCGCTCGAACTCCTTCATGAAGTCAACGAGGCAGTCGACGCCGGCCATCGGGAAGGCGTTGTAGATGGACGCGCGAATGCCGCCCACGCTGCGGTGGCCCTTGAGCGACTTCATGCCGACGGCCGCAGCCTCCTTCACGAACTGGGCCTCGAGCTCCTCCGTGGGCAGGCGCCACGTGACGTTCATGTTGGAGCGGAACTCCTTTACGGCCGTGCCGCGATAGAAGCCAGACGCGTCGATCACGTCGTAGATCTTCTTGGCCTTCTCGGCGTTGAGCTTGAAGAGGTTCTCCTTGCCCATCTTCTTGACCCACTTCATCGTGGCGCCGAAGATGTAGATGCCCCATGTGGGCGGCGTGTTGTAGAGAGAGTTCTCGTCAACGTACGTGCGGTACTGGAGCATCGTGGGGATCGTGGCCGAACCCTTGGCGGCGAAATCCTTGCGGATGGCGACGACGGCCATGCCGGAAGGACCGAGGTTCTTCTGCGCGCCGGCGTAGAACATCGAGAACTTCGTGTAGTCGCGCTCGCAGGAGAGAATGTCGGAAGACATGTCGCCGATAAGGGGCGAGCCGCTGTCGGGGATCGTCTTCAGCTCCGCGCCGGAAATCGTCTCGTTTGTGCAGACGTGGCTGTATGCGGCGCCGGGAGTCCACTTGAACTCATCGGCGTACGGCATGCGCGTGGGGATGTCCTTCTGGCAGTTGGCGACGACGTTCACGGCGCCTATCATCTGGGCCTGCTTGAGTGCCTTGTTGGACCATGTGCCCTGGTTGGCGTAGTCGGCGGTCTGCCCGGCGCCGAGGAAATTCATGGGGATCATCGCGAACTGCATGGACGCGCCGCCCTGCACGAAACACACGGACCAATCGTCGTTGAGCCCGCAAAGCTCCTTGAACGTGGCGATCGCCTCCTGGTGGATGGCGTCGTAATCCTTGCCGCGATGGGACATTTCCATCACTGACATTCCGCAGCCCTTGTAGTCGACAAGATCTTGCTGGGCTTCCTGAAGGACCTCAAGCGGCAGCACCGCCGGGCCTGCGGAGAAATTATAGACACGAGACATTTTTGATTCTACCTTTTTAGTTGTTGTTGAAAACAGAGGATATTTTACTCCTCCGAAGCTGATTTTGCAATGGGATTCTTCGTCCTACGTTGAAGAGTAGCCCCATTGCGGCAAGGGTCGTCACAAGATTGGTGCCCCCGTAGCTTATGAAGGGAAGGGCCAGACCCTTCGTGGGGAGGACGCCGGAGACGACGCCCATGTTGCATATCGCCTGCAGGAAAATCAGGAACGTCACGCCGGAGGCGATCAGGCGGCCAAGACGATCGGGCGCGCGCAGGGAGATCATTATCCCGCACACGAAAAGCGTCACGAAAAGCGCAAGAAGCAGAAGCGAAAGCATCAAGCCCCATTCCTCGGCACCTATGGCGAATATGAAGTCGGTGTGGCGTTCGGGAAGATACTTGTACTTCTGCGTGCTTTGGTTGAAGCCGACGCCCGTGACGCCGCCGCGCTGGATGGCGATGATGGACTGCTCCTTCTGGTAGAGGGCGTTCTTGATCTTTTCGTCAGACGCCGCGTCGAAAGGCAGGTTGAGCGCATCTATCAGCTTGTTGCCTATCGACTCCGGCATCGTCGCCAGAAGGCGCCTCATTCTGTTCTTGTTGTGGATCAGGACTGGAATCACGAGCGCCGCGCCCATACAACTGAGCGCGCAGATGTGAAGGAACTTCACACCGGCTATCCACATGAGCGTTAGCCCCATGGCGCCGACTATGACGGTGGATCCGAAATCTGGCTCCTTCAAGATCAGCAGCGTGTATATGCCGAAGATCACCGCCGCCGGGAAGGCGCCCTTCCAGAAAAGCTCAACCTTCCATCTGCATCTGTCGAGGAATACGGCCGTTGCCATCATCGCCACGATCTTCGCTATCTCGCTGGGCTGGATCTGGAAGGAGCCAATGTCGATCCACCGCTTTGCCCCCTTGTGCGCCGCGCCTGGAAGAAGCAGGACGAGCGCGAGCATGGCAAGCACTATCACATATATCGCAATGGTCAGGAACGGCCATCGCTGCCACACGTGATAGTCTATGAAAAACGCGGCGAAGAACGGGATGAGGGCCACAAGGAAGAAAACCGCCTGCTTGAGCAGATACGGATTGCGTTCCCTGAGATTCTTGACGAAAGAACCGGCCGCCCTTTGAGGGGGCGGCGGCTGTTGAACCTGCAAGCCGTCCGAGGTCTCCGCAGACGCGGCCGACTGGACGTTAAGCGCAGATTTCTCCTGATTGACCTCTCCGGCGGAGGCTAGCAGAACGAAGCCGACCGCCAGGAGGCCAAGGACTGTCAAGGCAAGGACAAGTAGCGTCCTCTTCACGGCAACTTCGCGCCAGGAGGAAGTTTAAGAAGTTGTCCTTCCTTGAGGGTGTCGCCCGTCTTGAGGTCGTTGATGTCGATGAGCTCGCTTGGACTCACGCCGAAGTTTATCGCTATCGCAACGATGTCTTCGCCCTTCTTCACCTTGTATGTTGTAGGGGCTGCGGCGGCTTCGGCCTGCGGTTCGGGGGCGGGAGCCGGGGCTGCATTATCGTTGGCTGCCGGAGCGGGCGCGGCTGCATTCCCCTCAGGAGCGGGCGCGGGCGCATTGTCGCCAGAGGCAGCCGGGGCGGGAGCAGGGGCGGGAGCGGGAGCGTCGGAAGGCTGCTTTGCGTCCTTGTCCTTCTTTGCCTCGGCCTTGGAATCTTTGGCTTCAGCCGGCTTCTTCTCCTCGGCCTTCACCTTCTCGGCGGGAACCTTCAGCTTCTGCCCGATGCGCAGATTGCTGTCCGGCAAGCCGTTAAGCTCCTTCAGCGCACGGGCCGTGATGCCGTACGAGTAGGCGATCTTGCCCAACTGGTCGCCGTTCTTCACGACGTACTCCTTGGTGGGGCCGGTGTAGGGCTTGTAGGCAGACTTCTTGGTCACAGGGGCCTTGATGTTCGCCGCAGCTGCGCTCTTCGGCTGATCGGCTTTTGCCTCCTTCGCCGCGACAGGCTTCTGCGCGGCCTTTGCCTTGGGCGCATCAAAGGGCTTCACCGCGCCATTGGCAGAAGCGCCGGCCGCGATGGGCAGACGGATCTTCTTGCCGACGTAGAGGAGGTTGGGGTTGAGGCCCGGGTTGAGCTTCAGCACATCGCGCTGACGAATGCCGCGCTTGGCGCAGATGCGGGAAAGGATGTCTCCCTTCTGCACAGTGTATTCCGTATATTCGGGCTCAGGCGGAGGAAGCGGTTTCTCGGCCTTCGGCTTCGTCGCGGCCGGAGGCGGCGGAGGCGGCGCATGCGTGGTGGCGATCGGCTTGCTGGGCTCCGTGTAGCGCGAGGTTTCTATGTCGTGCTGCACGGCAGTCTTCGGCGCCGCAGGCTGAGCTGGTTGTTGCGCCGCAGGAGTCGCGGGCGGTGGAGGCGGCGTTACGCCGCGCGGTTTTGTTGCCTTGCACCCCTGCATGAAAACAGCGGCCACGGCCAGGTTAACTCCGAGGAGCATCCCGAATCTAGCATTCATTTTTTTTATCTCTCTTTCATCACAAGGGCCGCGAAGCGATCGCCCCGCGCGCCGAAATTCTCAAACTGGTCGAAACTTGCCGCGCCCGGTGAAAGCAACACTGCCTCTCCCGGTCGCGCATCGCGCAAAGCGGCCGCGACTGCGACCTCCAGCGTCCCGCACATTTCGCACGGAAGCGCCGAATGCCACGCATCGTAGAGCTGATTCGCGCAACACCCTATAAGATACACTTTTTTGGTGGTGGATTGCAAGCACGGAATGAGAGAATTTTCATCATCCCCTTTTCCGAGCCCTCCGGCGATCAAACGCACCGGACGCCCCGCCATGAGCGTCCCGGCGGCCAAGGCGGCCAAGGACGTGGCCTTCGAATCGTCTATGAAGCGCACGCCGCCGCGTTCACAAACGGTCTGCATCCTGTGCGGCAGAGGCTTGAACGCGGCGAAGGCGGCGGCTATGGAATCATCGGCAAGCCCTGCGGCGCGAAGAAGCCAGACGGCCGCCGCGCCGTTCACCGCAAGGACGGCGTTGTCGAAGTACGAGCCCGCAAAAAGCGCACGCACATCGCCAGGAACGTCCGCCGCTGTCCAGGCGGAACAGTCAAGCGCATGCGTCGCGCCTGCGAGCAGCTTGCGCTTCAGGGCGTGGTATGCCTTCTTGGTGCCGTGGCGATCAAGGTGATCCTCCTGCAGATTGAGAAGCGCCGCGGCCTCAGGACGGAAATCGTCAGTGGTCTCCATCTGGAAAGACGACACCTCCACCACTGCGATCGGCAATCGAGGCAATTTCAACGAATTCACCACATCGCACAACGGCCGCCCGTAGTTGCCGCACGGAATGCCGTCCAGCGCATCCGCCACGAGCTTGACCACGCTCGACTTCCCCTTCGATCCCGTGACGGCGAGGGCGCGGCCGCCCATCGCATTCCAGCGTTCCCATCCCAGCTGAAGTTCGGAAATCACCTTGACGCCGCGCGCACGGCACTCGCTCTGCCAAGGATGATCGAGCGGAATCCCTGGGCTTGCCACCGCCAGATCGTAGCCGACTCCCGCCGGAAACGGAACTGCGCCGTCGAGGACATCGACGACGCATCCTTCGCGGCGGAGCAGCACGGCCGCAGCCGCGCCGCTCAATCCGGCTCCAAGCACTACTGCGCGCACGTCACTTGATCGCGCCGAGCGCGATGATCGTGAACACCATCGTGAAGATGGCGACAGTCTCGACGATGCCGAGCGCTCCGAAATAGTTCGTGAGGCCCTGTCCGGTCTCGGCCTGCGCATCGCACGCCGCCGCGCCGGCCCGCCCCTGGAAGAGCGCCGAGAGTCCGATGCCAAGCCCGGCGAAGATGCCGAGCAGAACGCAGGCGAGCCCCGCCCCGGCGACGTTCTCCTTGCCGAGCATGATGAACATGAGGATCATTCCGTAGAGCGTCTGCGTGATGGGCGCGCCCACGAGGCCCAGCAATATGAAGGGCGCAGGCTTGTTCGCCGCATAGCACTTCTTCCAAGCGCCGACGGCGGACGTCGCCGCAAAGCCGGTGCCGAACGCGGAACCTGCCGCGCTTAAACCCAGGCACGCAATCGCGCCCGCAACTATCATCGGATCCATTTCTATTCTCCTTTTATGATTTTTCTGAAACCTCAATTGCGCTTGAACGGCGAAAAGGCGTATCCCGACCACGATATTCCCTTGTGGTTGGAGAACTCAAGCGTGTTCAGACGCACCGCGTGAACGAGTATCGAGAGCCCCGCCATCAAGATGTTCAGCCCGTGCCCGAACAAGAGCACGAATACAAGAGCCAACGCAAGGAGCGGCTTTGCCCAAAGCGCGTCGCTCTTCGACATCAGCCCTATCGCCATGCCGTTGAAGTTCGCGGCCACCTGCACAGAGGCGAGCCCCACCGCGAACAGGCGCACGTACGATATGATGTCGCCAAGCGCGCTCATGATGTTGAGCGGAAGCATGCCCAGCTCTATTCCGCGACTCTTCAGCTCGCTCCCCTTCAACGTGAAGCCGAACACGAGGACAAGCGAGACGCCGAAAATCCAATAGCCCCACGTCGGCACGCCCGAGAATATCCCAACGATGGAGTTCGTGACGAGATACATGAAGAGCAGTATCCCAGCCCATCCGAACTGCGCCAGGCACGTCCGGTCATTGATCAGGCAAACGCCGCTCCATATACGCGCGATCATGAGGTGGCTCACGCCGATCGTGAAGCACAGGAACATCATGTTCTTGTATGAAGGATCGCCTAGCCACCTGACTGACGCCCAATCCCTGCACCAGGGCAGCGATGCTCCGAACCACGTGTTGGAGAGAATTCCCCACACTATCGTGGCGAACGAGAAAACGGTCATGAGCGTGAGCCACGAACGCACCAGCCGCGGACGATGACCTTCCGTTGGACGCGTCTTGCGCCATCCCCACAGCGTAAGCGCCATGAATATCGCGCCGTACGCGCCGTCGCCCACAAGCATCGCGAAGAACAACGAGAAATAGCACATGAACGGCACGGAGACATCGGCCTCGCTGTAGGCTGGCGCGATGCCCAGACCCTGGAAAAGCGCCGCCACCGGACGAAAAAGCTTGGGCGGACGGATGAGCGTGGGCGGCGTCTCGTCCGCGCGCGGCTCGCGCACCGCGATTCCCCATCCGTTGGAGACTGCCGCGGCGCGCAGGGACGGAAGCACGTTCTCGGGCATCCATCCTTCTATGTACGCTATTTCGCCATGCGACGAAAGCGCCTCCTCGGCGGCGGCGAAGGCGATATTGTCCTTGAGCTCGGGATAACGATCCGAGATCGCGCCGACGCGCGCGTTGGCGGCAGCCAACTGCGCAAGAGCGGAATCGGCCCGTCCCTCGGCCTCGGCCAGACGACGGCGCATCGACTCAAGACGCTCGGCGGGCATCGGCACCGCCTCCGCGCCATGCGGCAGCTCCTTCTCCGCGCCCACGGGCGCCACCACGGCGTAGTACGCGGCCTTGCCATCGGTCGAAATCAGCTGCGCGAACCCGCCCGAATCGCCAACCGGCAAGGGTTCGCGCCCCGCGCGAGCGCCCTGCACCTTCACAAGCGTCGTCTCAAGGCCGTTCTTTTTAAGAGAAGCGGCGAGCGCCGGATCGAAGTCGCCAAACGGAGCGCATGCTTGGCACTTCTTGCGCAGATCGTCAATCTCGACGAGCACTCCGCTTCGCGACTCATCGGCCGCAAGCACGGCCGTCACGAATGCATCGCCCTTCAGAGAATCGAACTGCGTGTCCGGCACCGCCGCAAGACCTGCCACGCGCGCGTCCTTTGCCGCCTTGGCGAGAATGCGCGCAGCGCGCTCGGCTTCGGAAAGCGACTCCTTTGCGGCGGCGAATTCCGCGGATGCCGCATTGGACAAATCGAGATGGACGCAACCGAGCTCGCGAAGCTTCTCAAGCGTGCGCTCGCCGTCGCGCGCCACGCAGAGCAGAGTAAGATGCCGCATCGGGACTATCATGCCGCATCCCCCTTCCCGCGAGACTTCGCCATCTTGCCGCGCGTGACGGCGGCAGTCTGCTCGTCCCCTATCGAAATCTTTATGACGCGGATGTTCTCGCGGCACTCAGGTATCTTAACCTTCTCGAAAAGATTGACGCGCTGCGACGTCGTGCGCAACTCCTGCGTGATGAGCTCGCGCTGCCTCTCGAGCACCTTGCGCTCCGCCTGAAGCGACAGAACGCGCGTAACGGCTTCGACCGCGTTGTCGATCCACGCGGGAGTTTCCCAGAGATCCACGCTCTTCACGTCAGTGTCTATGCCGTCGAACACCGGTATCGGGACGCCTGCAATGTTGGCGGACGAAGTGCGGATCTCGCGCACCTGCACAAGACCTGAAAGGATTTCCTCGCCAGTCGCGAAAAGCCCCACCCATGAATTGAGGGCGCTCCTGACAGACTTCTCCTCGGCCGTGACGGCATCTGCCTTCGCGACAATGCCGGCGATTTCCGCCTGAAGCTGCTGCTTCTTCAGCTGCAACATGGGCAGAAAGCGCTGGTAGCGCTTCAAGGCATCCGTCTGGGCCTTCAGTTCCGTCTTTGTAAGCTTAATCTTGGCCATGGCAATCCCCAAAGGGAAACGGAGACATTTTACCATTTCCCCCGCGCAGAATCAAGGAGCGGCTTCCTCGTCCTCGGCCGGCGGCTCTTCCACCTCCTCGGCCGCGGCAACGGAGACGGACACCAGCGACGCGCCCTCCGACAGGCGCACGAGGCGCACTCCCATGCCGCTGCGGCCGACGACCGTGATGTCCACAACGCGCTGGCGGACCATAAGCCCGTCGGATGTGATGGAGACGATCGTCTCGTCGTCGCCGACGGCATGTGCCGCCACGACGTGGCCGTTGCGCTCCGCGCCCTTGATGGCCGTCACGCCCATGCCGCCGCGGTGCTTCGCCTCGTAGGCCGTGAACTCCGTGCGCTTGCCGTAGCCGTTCTCCGTCGCCACAAGAAGCGTCTTCGATATGTCAACGACGTCGAGAGAGCAGACCGCATCGCCCTCGCGCAGCTTGATGCCGCGTACTCCGGCGGCGGTGCGGCCCATGCGGCGCACTTCGTTCGAGTTGAAGCGCGTGCCGATGCCGTTGCGCGTGATCATAACCACATCCTCGCCAGGCTTCACAAGACGCACTTCCACAAGCTCGTCGCCATCGTCGATGCTGATGGCGCGGATGCCGTTGCGGTTCACGTTCTTGAAGTCCCCGAGAAGAGTCTTCTTCACCGTGCCGAGACGAGTCGCGAACATGATGTCCACATCTCCCTCGAAACTGCGGATGGGCAGGAAGCGCAGCGCCTGTTCGCCGGGCTGGAGGTTGAGGAAGTTCACGAGCGGCTTGCCGAAGCTCTGGCGCGGAGCCTCCGGTATCTCATAGGCGTCCTTGAGGAAGAGACGGCCGGTGTTCGTGAAGAAGAGAAGCGAATCGTGCGTCTCGGCCACGAACACGAGGCGGATGAAATCCTCCTCCTTCACCTGCGCGCCCTTGATGCCGCGCCCGCCGCGACCCTGCTCCTTGTATTCCGTGAGCGGGACGCGCTTGACGTAGCCCTTGTTTGAGAGCGTTATGACGCAAGGCTCGTCGGCGATGAGATCCTTGATCGACACCTCGTTCTCGTCCGCTACGATCTCGGTGCGGCGGCGGCCCTGCTCGGACGACGCGAACTTCTCCTTGAGCATGGCGAGATCGTCCTTGATGATCTGGTAGATGCGCGCAGGGCTGGCGAGTATCGCCTCAAGATCGGCTATCGTGGCGAGCAGCGCGGCCAGTTCGGCCTCGAGCTTCTCGCGCTCCAGTCCGGTGAGCTGGTAGAGGCGCATGTCGAGGATCGCGTTCACCTGGGCGGTGGTGAAGCGGAACGCCTCGACGAGCCGTTCGCGCGCCTCGTCGCGGTTCGACGACGAGCGGATTATCCGCACGACGTCGTCCATGTTCGCCTGCGCGATGAGCAATCCGTCGAGTATGTGCTTGCGCGCCTCCGCCTTCTTCAGGTCGAAGCGCGTCCTGCGCGTGATCACCTCGAAGCGATGGTCAACGTAGCAGCGGAAGAAATCCTTGAGATTCAGAACCCTCGGGCGGCCGTGGTCGATGGCGAGCATTATGGCGCCGAAGGTCGTCTGGAGCTCCGTGTGCTTGTAGAGATGGTTGAGGACGATGTCGGCGACGGCGTCGCGCTTGAGCTCCACAATGATGCGCACGTCGGCCTTGGACTCGTCGCGTATGTCGGAGATGCCTTCGATGACCTTCTCCTTCACGAGATCGGCCATGTGCTTGATCATCTCGGCCTTGTTGACGGCGTAAGGGATCTCGGTTATGACTATGCGGTCGCGCCCCGGCTTCCACTCGCGCTCTATCTCGACCTTGCCGCGCACGCAGAGCTGCCCGCGGCCGTTCTTGTACATCGCGAGGATGCCGTTGTGCCCGCAGATCGTGGCGCCCGTGGGGAAGTCGGGACCCTTGACGAACTGCAGAAGATCGTCGATCGAGCATTCGCGGTTGTCCACGTAGTACGATATGCCGTCGCAGAGTTCGCCGAGATTGTGCGGCGGAATGTTCGTGGCCATGCCCACGGCGATGCCGCTGGAGCCGTTGAGAAGAAGGTTGGGGAGCTTGGCGGGCAGGACGGACGGTTCTGTGAGGGTCTCGTCGAAGTTCGGGACCATGTCGACGGTGTCCTTCTCTATGTCGTCGAGAAGCTCGTCCGTCACCTTCTGCATGCGCACTTCCGTGTAACGCATCGCGGCGGCCCTGTCGCCATCGATGGAACCGAAGTTGCCGTGGCCGTCAACGAGCGGCTGGCGCAGCGAGAAGTCCTGCGCCATTCGCACGATCGTCTCGTAGACGGCGGAGTCTCCGTGAGGATGGTATTTACCTATCACGTCGCCGACGATGCGGGCAGACTTCAGGAACTTGCTGTTCCACGTGTTGTTCTGCTTGTACATCGAAAAGAGACAGCGGCGGTGCACCGGCTTGAGGCCATCGCGCACATCCGGAAGCGCGCGCCCAACTATCACGCTCATCGAATAGTCGATGTAGTCGCGCGACATCTCGTCTTCGATGTCCACGTTCTCGAGCGTGCCTGCGGCTTCTGGCTCGGATGCGTCCGCAACGGCGCTCTCCGGCGCGGAATCGGCCTGTTCTGCAATGTCACTCTCGCTCTTTTCTTCGTCTGCCATACGATGTCTCTTTTTGAATGAATTTTAACTGGAGACATTATACCAAATCCTAGGGGTAATTGCAAAACCCCAAGACAAAACATTTAACCGTGCGGGCCCTACCAATTACGGCAGCTTGGTAGGGCGGTTTCGATGAAACCGCCGCAGTCGGCGGCATCATCAATGCCGCCCTACCGATTTTACAACTGGCTTAGCGGAAAATGATGGCCGTGCCGCTGATGATGCAAAGGTCAACCGTAGTGTCCGTCTTTTTCAGGCTGCAGGGATTGCGCACCACGCCGTCACCGTCCCGAACGACTAGCTCGACACTATCAAAATCTCCCTCGAACGAGCCGGCCGTGAAGAGCCTGTGCCTCTTCGCCGATCCCGTGTACCCGGAGAGATCTACCTCGATCCGCGTGCCGTCGGTGACGGCGAGCTTGCCCGTCACGCCAACCGGCGAGAACCCGGCCGCGCCGGACACGAAACGAACGACTGACGACGTCGCGTTGGAGAGAACGAGATTTCCCGCAGTGAAGGTGCCTGCGTTGCCGACCATCTCGATCGTACCATAACCGTCCGCACCCACCAGAACGTCATCCTTGACGTAGAACTTTCCACCCACAACCGTGACCGTGCCTTTCGCGTCATGGTTGTTGACGGGCACGTTGGTGGGCGTCCAGGCAATCCGATCATGCGATTTGTTATCGTAGCACGTGACGTCGTTCGTGGAACAGCCGCCGATAAACATCAGATTATTCTGCACGAGAAAGACGCCGTTCGAGACGATCAAATTTCCGATGCCGCCGCCAAGCCCTACAACTGTGATCGCACGCAGGTTATACGAAGCGTTCTGCGCGAGGTAAGTGTTGCCGCCATGCTGCACGTACGTGCCCTTGCCCGCGCCCCAGCCGATAACAGTGGGACCGTAAGCGTTCGTCACGTACCCCGAGACATCCATTCTGCCGACGAACGGATGGTCTGGCGTAATTGGAAGTCTGCCGGAGCCTACAACTATGCCGCTGAGCGACTTCTGTGCGTCCCAGCCGCTGTCAAGCGACCCTTGTACGCGCATCGCGGCACCAGCATAGACTGTGACCCGCCCAGTGACGTTCGTCTCGTACGGCTTCGGATTCTGATTCCATTGCTCTCCGGCTCCGGAGCACCCGGCTACGTGGATGCCTTTGTCATGCACACGCAAAAGGCCGGATTTGACGTTCATTTCCGCATCACCCAGCGAGTCGCCGACATAAAAATGTCTCGTTTCAACAGAATCACCAGCCTCGTAATCGAATATTGCCCTGCCGCCCAACATGCCGCCAATCAGTCTGGGACGAAAGTCGCCAGATTTCGCAAACTGAGCGTTGCCCGTCACCTTAATCCTTGCCGTCTGGTTCGCCGCGTCAGGTCTGAGCAAGCAGTTGCCTTCGGCAAACACAAACTGAGACGAGCTGTCAAACACCGTATCCCCCGTCCCGAAGATTATGCCGCCGCTATTGCTAGTTACGAACTTGCCCGCCGTGGAAAAGATGGTGTTGTTGAGATACAGGCGGCCGCCAAGCATTTTCAAGTCCGTATCTTGGTTGTAGCCGTGATGAGGAAGTTTGAATTCGCCGTCGCGCAGATCAACGACGCCATCCGGGTAGATGCGGATAGGCCATGCGGAACTAAGGTCGCTGTAAAGGAACGTCCCGCCGCGCATGTTGAAGCGTCCGGCATCGCCCGGCTCGCCCTTGACAACAAATGAGCCGTAGAAGTTTGTGAACACCGTGGTACCAGACGTGAACCATTCACCGCCGGCACCGATAGACACCACGCACGCAGGAGTGAACTTGACTGAAATCGCGCTGTACTCCGCATACTCCATGGTCGAGTGGAGGAAGGTGACGTCGTCCTCGACTTTCACCGTAGCGCCGCGACCGATGTCGATGGTGGCGCGCGTGGCCGTGACGTCGGCCGCGCACGAGAGTGTGGTGCGCCCGCCGCCGAGGTTACGGATGTGGAAGTTCGTGGGGAATGCGGACAGCGACGAGGCGATGGAGACCGTGAAGTCCTCGGCAGAGTCGTTGTAGATATACACGCCGTTCTCGGTGCCGTCGGGAACTCGTCCGCCCACCCAGTTCGCGGAATCGGCCCATGAGCCGCTCACCGCGCTCTTCCAGGCGCAGATTCCAGTGCTGGAGACGGTGATCTCGCCGTCACCCTCGATCCAATCGACCGCGTTCTCGCCAGTTCCGCGGTACGTGTCGTCCGCCTTGAACGCGCCGTCCACGCATACCATGCCCACCGTCACCGAAACTCCGGCGGGAATGACGAGCTTAGCACCCTGTCCCAGGCGCAGAAAGGCTTTCGGCGACAACGGCGTGGCGGAAGACGATTCAAACGCGAACCGGGCTCCGGCCGCCACATCGACGTCCCTCACGTTCGGGAACGCGGCATTTCCAGTTAGACGGAACGCGCCACGCTTCACGGAGATGGAACCGGACGTGGGACTCGTGCGGTTTGTGACTGTGAAGGTAAAGTCGTCCACGGGATCCCACACGAGCGAGACCATGTTCCGCACGATGAACGTGGACCGAGAGTCCGCCGTAGCCTTCATGGTGAGCGTAGCGGGATGCATTGTCCCGCCGCCATCAGAGTTCGCTGCGGAAGTTATGTAGGCACCGTCGGCTTTTAACACATAGGCATTGAGCGCATCGTCGCTGCATTCGATGCGATCGATCGTCGCGTCGAAGTTCCCGAGGTTGAAATTTCCGCCGCTAGCGTAATAGAGACCGAGCTTGAACACCGTATTGGAGGGAAATGCGCCGGATGTCCGTGGAATCACGTTGTTGTTGTAGCACACCTCGAGTTCGTTCCAGCTGTTGCTTGAGGAATACAGGTACATTGAGCCATTGGTGTAGTTGGCGGGCCGCAAATGCGCAACCTTCACCGCACCATAGAAATGGGTAGCCCCAATAGGGTACTGGTGGTACATTATGGTGGCATTCTCGCCCACAACCTCGTCATGGAAATAGATAGGTACCGTTATCGTTGTCGTACTAGACGTCTGCATGCCGTGGTGCAGGTACATGGTCTTCTCTCCCTGGATAGTCACCTTCTCGCGGAAATGGACGACGTTCGTCGCGGTGCATATTCCGCACGTATTGCCTGACGGCGCAAAGGTCAGCGGAACGCGGCATTCCACGTTGGCGCCGTATGCGAGCCACGATAAGGTACTGCCGGGGTAGTCCTTATCGTTGCTGCCGTACCCACCAGTCACATTGCGGAAATTCCACCCACCCGTGAGGGTAAGCACCTCGCCCGTGAGCGTGACGGTGCCTTTGCCTTCGAAGCGGATCGAGGCGATCGAGACGCCTGTCGTGTCGATGTTGATCGTCGCTTTCGCGACGGTGTTGGACACGTACACCGTGTCGCCGGCGGACGGCACGCCGTCCAGCCAGTTCGCGGAGTCCGACCAGTCGCCGGAGCCTCCCGTCCACACGCGTGTCGCGCCCTGAAGGCCGAACGCGCCCATAGCCACCGCTGCCGCCACGGAAACGACATGTATTATCTTCATTTGTCTGCGCTCCTTTTTCTCGGCGCGCACCGCTTACGCGGCGCGCACCGCTTACGCGGCGCGCACCGCTTACGCGGCGCGCAGAATCTACCTAACTACAATTGTACGTAGCGCAATCATAACATATTCAAGGATTATGTACAATCCCCAAAAGTATGCATGGCCTCGGACGCCCAGGTCGTGCCACAGTTATTGCGTCATTCATGCCATCGACGCCTGAATCTTCCTAACCTGCGCAAGCGAAAGGCCGGAAAACTTAGCGATGTCCTTCAGCGCGAGCA
>Ga0310786_10002310_pt1 | contig 29390 bp, 42 predicted proteins | sample AusTroGonzalo_MG_FD_203881 | JGI IMG/M metagenome (GOLD analysis project Ga0310786, IMG submission 203881) | Bovine rumen microbial communities from tropical cattle in Woodstock, Queensland, Australia - Gonzalo_03 (v2) (version 2) | ecosystem: Host-associated > Mammals > Digestive system >...
TGTTTTTCGCTCTCATACTCGGAAACGGTGGACTTCACAGCTCCGATCCTCTTCCCAAGCTGCGCCTGGGTCCAGCCGAAAGACTCACGGAGGTCCCGGATTCTGTTCATGTCATCACCCCTGTGAAATGTTGTTGAAATTATACAATATCGCCTCCCGATTTTGTAGCAAAGTTCCGAAATCACGAACTCTTTGCGATTTCTATCTTGACAGTTCGTGATTCTCGAATTATTTTATTAATGCGGTTCGGGAATCCCGAACCGTCTCCGAGCCTATGCGCTTCGGGGCGACGGAAAGACAGGAGGAGGACAGAGGAGAACAGAAAACAGGGGCGCGGCGTGAGGCCGGGGACTGCGATCCACAGCGGGTGCAAGGCCCGCAGCGCCCGCCATGGCGGCATTCTTCGGGCGTTTTGCAAGTGGCGCCTGCCGTCAAAGGGCTGTTACAACTCCGGTCTTGATGGGATCGGCCAGCCGAAGATCTCACCGTCCGCGGAGGTTATCCCTTTCAGCCGCGGATCGGAAGCCTCGACACAGCTATAGCTGGCCACTTTCGATTATAAAGGAGGGCGATGAAGAGAACAATGAAGGAGGACTGCGGAAATATCTACCGGATCGCAAGGCAGACTGCAGGCCTGACGCAGGAGCGCTGGGCCGAGTATCTGGGGATCAGCGTGGAGGCGGTTCGGCAGTACGAGAATGGGACGATCATGCCGGGAGAGGATGTCCTGCTGATGATGGCGGACATCTCCGGGGTGAAGGCGCTCCCGTACTGGCACATCAGCCGGAAGAGCAGGATCGCTGCAAGGATCCTGCCGGAGCTGGAGGAAGAAAAAGGACTCCCCGAGGCCGTGCTGGGTCTGCTGATACAGATTGACGACTTCAAGGAGAGCGGGATGCGGGACCTCGTCCGGATCGCTGCGGACGGGAAGATCACGGAGGACGAGGAGAGGATCTACGAGACGGCGCTGAAGCAGCTGCAGGAACTGATCAAGCGGGCCTACTCGCTGGGCTTCGCAAGGGAGGTCTGAGATGAAACCCACGTACAGGACGCTGGCGGAGATCGAAGCCAGCGAGAAGACGATCCTCTGCCCGCAGGACGTCTGCGGATACCTGCACTGCGACGCCTACAGCATCAACCTCCAGGCGCAGCGCGATCCGTCCGTGCTGGGGTTCCCGGTGATCGTGACGGGGAGCCGCGTGCGGATCCCGAAAGAGGCCTTCGTCCGGTTCTGCAAAGGGCTGGACCTGTGGAAGGCGGAAAGGACGGTATGACGAGCGAGAGCATACGGCTGGCCAGGTGCCGGACCATCATGACGGCGGCGGAGCTGAAGAAGACCCTGCCGACCGGGATGGCGCACCTGAAGGAACGCAGGGAACGCTGCGGCCTCAGCCGGACGCAGATGGCAGCCAGGATCGGCGTGTGCAAGGACACCTACGGAAACTGGGAGGACATGAAGTACTGGCCCTCCTCGGTCTGGCTCCCTCTGCTGGCGGAGGCCATGCACTGCAGCATTGAGGAACTGTTTCTGCCTCCGGACTGAGGCAAAAGAAAAAGCCGAAGCGCTGCAACGCTTCGGCAAATCGTGAAAGGAGGGCTCCCTTCACTTGAGAACAGATCTATTATATCAGATCATCCGTGCAGATGTCAAGGGAGCCGGGGAAAAATGGACAATACAACAGAGAAGCCCGGCTACTGGGCAGTACTGCCGGCGGCGGTGCGCTACGACGAGAAACTGCCGCCGCTTGCCCGCCTGCTTTATGCGGAGATCAGCAGCCTGACCGACCAGCGCGGCTACTGCTTCGCGCCGAACGCATACTTCCAGAATGTGTTCGGCATGAGCGAAAGGACGCTGCAGCGGCATCTCAGGACGCTGGAGGCGGGCGGCTACATCCGCATCGCAAACGGAAACGGCGGAGCAGGCCGGCGGAAGATCTTCGCCGGCGTCAATCCGCTGACGGAGAACCCCGACAAAAATGACGGGGTACCCCGTCAAAAATGTCGGGGTAACCCCGACAAAAATGTCACCCAGAACAATATAGAGAACAGGAAAGAGAACAATCCCCCCACGGCCCCCCAGGGGGCGGGCGCGGGCATGGACATCTGGGATCCGGAGGCATTCGAGCGCTTCTGGCAGCTGTACCCCAAGAAGAAGGACAAGAAAAAGTGCGTCGAGGAATGGAATAAGCTGAGGGCAGACCGCAAGCTCATGAGGGAAATGAGTGCGGCGCTCCGGGCGCAGATGGCGACCGCGGAGTGGCAGCGCGATAACGGCCGGGCGATTCCATATCCCTGCAGATGGCTTTCTCACCGTCGATGGGAGGACAGGCTGGAAGTGGACGCCCCGCCCGATCGGGAGGAGGTCACGGAATGGCTCTGACCGCATGGGAAGAGGCCCAGCAGCACGTCATCGGCTCGCTGCTGGTGGCCCCCGAGCTATGCGCCGGGGAGGTGTTCCGCCTGGCATCGCCGTCCATGTTCGGGGACGCATCCCTCCGCCACATCTACGAGGCGGCGCTTCGGATCTGGGAGGCGGGGACGCCGCTGGATCCGGTGACGGTCTGCGCCGAGGCCGGGGACAACTACCGGGAACTCATGGCTGCCTGCATGCGCGAGACGCCGACGGCCGTCAACGCGGTCGCCTGGCTGGAGGTCATGAGGGAGAAGGCAAGGCTGTCGGCCCTGCAGGCCGAGGCCATGCGGATCGTCTCGGCGGAGAAGCTGGACGACGCGGAGGATGCCTTCGAGCGCATCGGGAAGATGCTGCAGGGCACCGGCGGCGGTGAGATCACGGACCTGAGCGACATGGTGAGCCAGTACCTGGACCGCATGAACGATCCGACGCCTCCTGACTACCTGCGCTTCGGGATCGACAGGCTCGACGAGGCGCTGGCCGTGACGCCGGGGATGTTTGTGATCATCGGCGCGGACAGCTCAACTGGCAAAACGGCTCTGGCGCTGCAGTTCGCGATGCACGTCGCCGGCACGGGAAAGCGCGTCGGGTTCTTCTCCCTGGAGACCCCGCGGGAGCCGCTGCAGAACCGCCTGATGGCGGAGAGGCAGTTCGCGGGCATCCCGCTGCCGAAGTCCCAGCACAAGAAGCTGACGGACGACGACTTCCAGCGGGCGGCCGAGGCCGGCGACAGGAGCCGGAAGATCCCGCTGCAGATCCTGCGGCGCTTCAACACCCTGAAGGACATCCGGGCGGCGACGATCCAGCAGCGCTACGAGGTCATCTTCATCGACTACGTGCAGCTGATCGACCTGCAGTCGAAGGCGGACCGCTGGGATATCGTGACGCAGATCTCCATGGGCCTGCACCGGATGGCGCAGGAGCTGAACGTCACCATCGTCGGCCTGAGCCAGATCACGCCGCCGGACAAGAGCAGGAAGACGAAGATCACGGTGGACGACCTCCGGGAGAGCCGGCAGCTGAAGCAGGACGCGGACGTCGTGCTGCTGATGCGGCGATCGACGGAGGAAGGCGATCCAGCGAACCTCCGCGTGCTGGAGGTGGCCAAGAACAAGGACGGGCGGACGCCGAGCATCAGGCTTAATTTCGAGCCGGAGCACATGACCTTCACCCACTACGTCAGCCTCGGGGAGATCCAGAGCGACGGGCGGGTGACCAGGAACAAGGCGCGGCAGAAGAAGGAGGAACCGGCCTTCACCGAGCTGCCTCCCGGAAAGGAGGACCTGCCCTTCTGAAACACTATACAGCGGAATCCTGCTCCGATCCGGAGGTCGGAGACGTCAGGTGCTTCCTGCCGGCCGCGCTGAGCAACTTCTACGAGAAGAACCTGCTGGAGAGCTACGGCGCGGATCCAGCGCTGCGGGTGACGGCACGGATCGTCTACGTCAACGCGGAGCACCGGTACTTCCGGGCGGAATACGAAACCCCGTGCGGGAAAGCATGGGAGTGCTTCAAATACTGAAATACACGGCGCTGCAAACGCCGGAAAACGAAAGGAGAACCCAAACTTGAGAACACTTGCCATCATGAATCTGAAAGGCGGCACCGGGAAGACGGTGACCGCGATCAACCTGGCCGCGGACCTCGCCAGGATCTATGACCAGCGCGTGCTGCTGGTGGACGCGGACAGCCAGGCGAACCTGACGGAGTTCGTCTCTCACGTGGACAACAACCCCGTCGGCGGCGTCGCCGACCTGCTGCGCGGGCAGGGCGGCCATCCGGTGCCGACCAGCATGAAGACCGTTCAGATCCTGCAGGCCGACCCCAGCCTCATGGCGCTGGATGTGACGGCGGCGGGCATGGGCCTCGCGGAACGGGAGGCGCTGCGCGTCTACCGCCACCGCGAGGAGGAACGCTTCGACTGGATGATCGTCGACTGCCCGCCCGCGTTTTCGGCGGCGGCAGCCGCGGCGCTGATCGCAGCGGACGAAGTCGTGATCCCGGTGAAGCTGGACGCCTTCGGCATCCGGGGGCTTGCGACGCTGATGGAGCAGATCCGGAACATGCGGGCGCTGAACCCGTCCCTGACGGTGGCCGGGATCCTCCCGACCATGTACTACCGCAGCGAACAGCAGGACGAGGCCGAGACGATGCTGCGGAGCGCCATGAAGGCCGCCGGCATCCCGGTCTTCCACCACATCCGGCGCAGCACGATGGTGGACGATATGACCTTTTCGCAGAAGCCCCTGCTGGTCAGCTCGCCGAAAAGCGGCGCGTGCCGCGACTATAAGCTCTTCACCAGGGCGCTGATGGAAGGGGGCTGCTGAGATGGCGTTTGATATTACGCAGGCGCTCCGGGGCGTGTCCGCTGCGGACACCGGGGAGCATCTCGAACAAGTTGAGCTCCACATGATCGACGAGAGCCCGAAGAACTTCTACAGCATGGACGGGCTCGAACATCTGGCGGCGAACATCGGCACCGTGGGCCTGCTGGAACCGCTGCGGGCACGCAGGACAGAGTACGGCAGGTACATGCTGATCAGCGGGCACCGGCGTCGGGCGGCCATGCGGATGCTGGCGGACGATCCCGACTATCCCGAGTGGGACATGCACCGGAAGGTGCCGGTGATCGTGGAGGCGGACGCGCAGGCCGTGCCGGGAATCGAGGATCCCGAGCAGGCGGAGAAGGCGCGGGAGCTGCTGGAAGAACTGAAGATCGTCTTCGCGAACGCAGGCACCCGGAACATGACCAGCGCCGACACGGCAAAGCAGGTCCGGAATATCACGAGGCTGCTGTGCGAGCTGAAGATGCTCGGCTATCCGCTGAAGGGAAAGATCCGCGACCACGTCTCGGAGATCACGAAGGTGAGCCAGACGAGGATCGCCAGGCTGAAAGTGATCGAGCAGAAGCTGACGGCCCCGCTGCTCTTTACCGCATGGAAGAAAGGCGTGCTCGGCGAGACGGCGGCCTACGAGTGCGCGCGCTACGATGCCGACGTGCAGGCCTGCCTGACGGAGCCGGAAGTCAACGCGCTGACCGGCATGACCGTCGAGCAGGTGCAGGCCTTCATGGAGAGCAAGAAGGCCGAGGCCGAGGAACTGCGGGAGCTGAAGGCGAACATGGACCGGGCGATGCTGCCCTTCCGTGAAGAGCTGAAGCGGATGAACGAGGAAGAGGCGGAGGCTGCCGCGCCGGCACCGGCGAAGGACGAGCCTGCGAAGGTGTCCGCAGCGGACACCCGGGACGGGACGCAGTCCGAGCTGGAGAAGTACCTGCAGCGGAGGCATCAGGAGGACGACAGGTTCTTCGAGCTTCTCTGCAAGGTGGCGCCCATGTTCTTTGAGGAGCTGGGCGCGGTCAACTCAAGGCAGGAAGGCATCGAAAGGCTGAAGGACAGATTCGGGCGGATTCACCATAGCGGCAACAGCTACGGACCGGACCATCAGTGCAGCCCGAAAGGCCTGCAGCTTCGCCGGGCGATCTGTGACAAACCGATCCTGCGAACCTGGACGGAGGTCTACGACCTGCTGAGCACCATCGCGCTGAACGACGCAGCCATCGCGGTGCAGGAGAAAGACAGGAAGGTGTCCGCAAAGGACACCGGACCGAAGTGGGAGACGGGCGATCCGAAGGAGATCGGCGAGTATGTGGTGGTCGCAGGGTACAGCGCCGAAGAGTCGGAGACGACTTCGATGAAGACGATCAAATTCTGGACGGGCAGCGACTGGGCCGACGGCAGGACGCAGGTGCCCTTCAGGGTTACGGTGTATCGGTGGATCAGGCTGCCGGAGGTGTGAGATGGATCTGGAGTCAGCGAAGTGGATCCTCCAGGTAATGATTGAAAACTGCCAGATGACGGAGATCGAGAAAGGTGCGATCTCCGTCGGTATTCAGGCCATCGGCGTCGCGATCGGCCTGGAGCGGCTGGCAGATGAATGGGAGGCGCGAAATGGACAGAGAAGAGAAACTGACTGAGGTGGCCAGAATCATCGAAAGGGTCAGGGAAAAGCTTGGCTCTGACTACATCCCGATGGCGGACGTCAGGATGTACAACCACCTGATGGGCGAGCTCTTCGGGGGAAAGCTTGGCGAGGATCCTGAACTGGAGGAGGCGAAGAGATGACGAAACCCTGGATCGTCTACCTGTCCGGACCGATCTCCGGGGAACGATACGCGAAGCAGAACTTCGAGAAGGCTGAGCAGCTCATCCGGATGGCTGCAGCGAACTCGAAGACGGGCGTCTATGTGATCAATCCCTACGTCCGGCATCCGGTCGGCCTGAGCAACGCAGAGTATATGCGGCTGAGCTTCGCGGAGATCGACATGGCCACCGACGTGGCGCTCCTGCCCGGATGGGAAGACAGCGACGGCTGCAACCTCGAGCTTGCCTATGCGGATTACATCGGCAAGTTCACCTACCAGATCACCGACCGCTTCCCAGAGTACTACAAGGAGGAGATGGGGTAATGGCTGATCTTCTCATAAAGGGCATGGAGATGCCGAAAAGCTGTGAAGCTTGCCCGTGCAAAACGGCAGACGCATTTGGCGGTCTTGGGTGTCAGGCAACAGGATATATCCCACTTAGGAAAGCGAATCAAGACCGTCCAGACTGGTGCCCTCTCGTCCTCGTCCCCGACCACGGGCGACTGATTGATGCGGATGGTGAAGTCGGCGTGAATGTCACGATGATGCCGGGAGGAAAATGCAGAGTTGATCTGATTGCTCCGACCGTCATCCCAGCAACTGATAAGGACACAAATGTCCCTAACAAAGAGGAGGTTGAGTGAATGAGAATTAAAATCACGGAAATTGAAGCAGATGCGAGAGAGTTGAGAGAGAGCAACACCCTTGCTCAGAATTTTGCGAATCTCCTGTCAAGGTGTTTTCGAAGCGAGGAGCCGTTTGATGACGATGAGGAATCGGAAGCAGAGGAGGGCGAGTGATGGTTGATATAGATATACCGCTAAGAATCGTCCGTGAGAGTATAGGGTTTGATAAGGGTACAAATACGTTTGTGATTAAACGAATATATAGCATTCCAAAGCCAAGATTGTTTGAGACACCGAATCATTACACCAGAGATTTCCAACGATATAACAACGCAGATTTTCGTGAAAAGGATTTTATTGTGCATACATTTTTAGATGGATGGACAGATGCTGATTGTAGTACATATGGATTGACTTTAATGCTACAGCCTTTTAAGGATGGTGAGTGATGAAGTGTAAAAAATGCTTTTTCTGTACACATATCGGCAAAGGTATATATGCAGATTATCCGGTTAAATATTGCAAATATCATAAAAAATATCTTTTGCCCTTTGTGGATGGTCGGAAGTTAGATTTCAACATCATGAAAGATTGCAAAACGTGGCACGAAACCGGATGCAATATACATCCGAGCAAAGTTAAGAAAGCCAAAGAAGAATTTTTAAAAAGTCTTGCAGAGGAGGGCGAGCGATGGAAAGCAGAATGATATATATCGTGACGCTCACTTGCCAAGGGCAGCGATTGGAACGTATAGAGTTTCACAGCCTGATACGAGCGTTTCTCCATTATGCAAAGATCGTGAAAAAGTACGGCAAGCACGGAACTATGCGCTTCGATATGGAAGCGTGGTGGAGCTGAGGAGGACGAGTGATGAATAATCCAAATTGCGGTAAGTGCGGAATGCTTAACCATGCGGGATATTGTTCAGTAACAGCTTGCATATATCTATGTCCTACCGGAATGGGTGGTTATATCAATAAACCAACAACTAACGCCGACCGCATCCGTGCGATGTCGGATGAGGAACTGGCGCATTTTCTCGATAATACAGACGGCTGTTTTCCTCCAAACGTAGAGACATGCTCTATTGAAGAAAGCGAACAGTACTGGCTTGAATGGCTGAAGAAGGAGGCGGAGTGATGGCTTCGACCTGTAAGAAGTGCGGCGCGCCGATCGTGTGGATCCCGACGCCGGCGAACCGATGGATGCCCTGCAACGAGGGCCTGGTCGAATACCGGGCGGGCAGCTCGCCCGACTTCGACGATGTGGTGATCAGCGACAAGGGCGAGGTCATCAGCTGCACCTTCGACTTCCTCGGAACGCCGGATGGACTGGCGCACATCCCGCACTGGGCCACCTGCCCGTATGCGGAAAACTTCAGGAGGTGAGCGAGATGATCTGCGATACCTGCTTCGACCGGGAGCAGTGCACAATGAAGCCGACGCACCGGCTGCCGATGGAGGCCTGCCCGGGATACTTCCCGGATCTGACCGTCGAGGCATCCAGAGAGCCGGCGAAGATCCTGACGCCGGAGGACCGGCGGCAGCCGCTGCAGAAACGGGAGGCCTGAGATGGCGCGCTACTGCCTGCAGTTCTACTGCGAAACGAGAGGCGACCGGTACTGCTGCGCTGACTGTTACCTCTATAAGGATTGTCGCAATCCGTGCCTCAACCATCCGGTGCGCTGCGGGCTGGGGTCGTCTGACGATAAGCCGATCAGCCGGCGCGGCGGATCGGGCAAGGTGCACGCCAGGCGCGGCGGCAGAAAGGATTCGGATAAGTGAAGCGCAGAGGAAGAAAGCCGACGGCAATGTTCCCGATCCGGCGCACCGTGGTGATCCACGGCGTGGCAAAGGTCCACAGAATCGAGGAGGACACAGAGGTGAACTGCCTCCGCTGCGGGCGGCCCTTCCGGATCAGCCGTGTGAATATCTTCCGCTACGAGGGCGAGGACGACATGCAGGAGGTGCTGTGTCCGAAATGCGGATACAGCTGCGCGGTCCTGTATTACTTCGACCAGGCGGAAAGCAAATAATAACAAGAAACATTATAAGCTCAGAGCCCTCCGAGGCCAAATGCTTTGGAGGGTTCTCTCATGCGGAAAAAGATCAGGCGGATCCGGACAGCCGGTCCGCTGCAGGAGATTGCACAATATCCGCGCGTGCCTGCAAGAGGCAGCGCTGCAGTCAGAAACGCCACAAGAAAGATCAGCAGCGAGGCGCAGAAGAAGTTCAACGTCAAGACATCATGGGCCAACCTGATGTGGCGGATCGCCGCCAACTTCCGACCGGGCGATCTGGTCGTCACCCTGACCTACGACGACGCGCATCTGCCAGACAGCAGGAAGAAAGCAATGGCAAACCTCAAAGCCTTCCGCGGAAACATGGCGAAGGCCAGACGGCTGCGGGGCGAGGAGTTCGTCTCCGTGTACTCGACGGAGCACCTGCACTCCTCCAGCAGGCCGGGCGAGTCCGGACGATGGCATCATCACCTGATCATCAATGCAACCGGACATGATTACAGCGAGATCCGCTGCGCCTGGCAATACGGAACAGACATCGAGATCCATGCCTTCGAGATCAGCGACCGGCGAAACTATGAGACGCTGGCGCGTTACATGGCGAAGGAACGGTCAGAGACGGAACGCAAACACGTGTGGGGCTGCACCCGGAACTGCCGGAGACCGGAGACCGAGGTCATGCTGGTGGACATCGACGAGGCCATCCGCATCCCGGAGGACGCGGCCTTCGTGCGGACGGAAACCAAGACGACCGAGTACGGAAAGTACGAGATCGCATCCTGGATGAACATGGCAGGAGGCCTGCCGAAACACGAAAAGAAACGCCGGCGGCGATAACCTTTTTATATAATTTTTCTACCTTGGGAATCATCTTATTTTTAGGAAAAAGGTTGTGATTTTCCTTGGAATCTGTTATAATGTTACCAGTGACAGGCGGGAGGGTTCACTGCCCGTTCTGCCTGGAACGATACGGCGCGAGGCGGACAATGCTCCGCATCAGCCAGACTACCGAAGCGACCGACCTGCCGCTATACTGTACCAGCTGCAAGCGGGAGTTCATTGTACAAATTCACAGAGGCCAAGTCTCATACGAGCCAGAGCCCTGATCACCGGAAACGGTTCAGGACTCTGGCTCTTTTTATCTGCCATGAGTTTTGATTACAAGAGCAATCGCTGGCACCGACTGCGCGAGCGCGTCCTTCGAGAGGCAGGCTACCGCTGCCAGTATGCCAGGCGGTACGGAAAACGCGTCCAGGCAAACACGGTCCACCACATCTGGCCGGCTGAGGACTATCCCGAATACGCACTGGAGCGCTGGAACCTGATCGCGCTGAGCAACGAAGCGCACAACCGAATGCACGACCGCGCGACCGGCCGACTGACTGAGACCGGCGAGCAGCTGCGGCGGAGAACGATCCCCCCCTCCCTCGGCGCCGACCGAGGCGCCGAAGAATGACCGGCCGGCACAGCATCGCGCACACGCAGCGGTAAATCCCGGGCCGGAAAAAACGGCGGGGAAAAATCCAGCGGACTGAGGTTTCCGCGCGGGCGCGCGGATTGATGAACGCGCAGGCGCCTGCGGGCCGCGGACGCGATCCGCGGACGCGAACCACGAACACGAAAGGACATCTGCATGAAGGCTGACAAAATCAACATCGTCTACTCTCTGAGCCGCAACCTGTACCCGCAGCTGAAGGGCGCGATCCGGTCTCTGCTGGATCACAACGAGGACGTGAAGATCTACGTCCTGGCAGAGGACGACGAGCTGCCCTTCGAGATCCCGTGCGAGCACCTGATCCTCAACATGGCGAACCAGACCGTCTTCCCCTGGGACAACCCGAACCTGCGCAGCCAGTTCACCTACATGGCGATGCTGCGTGTCTGCACGGCGGACCTGATCCCGGAGGACCGGGTGATCCAGCTGGACATCGACACCATCGTCTGCGACAGCCTGGCGCCGATCTGGAACATGGACCTGGACGGGAAGTGGATCGCCTGGTGTCCTGAGTATCTTGGCCAGTACCGGCCCTTCGGTCCGAAGTACTACAACTTCGGCGTCGCGGTTCTGAACCTGCGGCAGCTGCGGGAGGATAACGCGCCGGCCTTTATGGTGCATGAGCTCAACTGCTTCCTTTACCGCTTCCTCGACCAGGACGTGATGAACCGCTTCGCCATCCCGGACAAATGCGTGGACATGCCGGTTCGCTTTAACGAGTGCTTCTGCTGCGGAATGACGGACAGCCCGGCCATCGTGCACTTTGCCGGCTATCCGGACTGGATGGAGAACCCGAACATCCCGCGGGCGGAATACCTGGCGAAGTACAGAGACTGAGGAGGCAGACGTGGCAAGGACAAAGGAGCAGACCTACCGGGAACAGATGAAGGCCATCGGGATCTACGACGTGATCTTTGAGCCTGAGCTCTCGACGCTGTGCCAGATCGAGCGCGAGTACACGCGGGCGAAGAAGGCATGGAGCGCCACGGCGCCGCCGGGCGGCAAGCCATCGGTGCTGGATGAGCACTACGCCGTCGTCATGAAGCTGCGCGCGGAGATGCTGCAGCACCGGGACGCGCTGGGTCTGACGCCGAAGGCGCTGCGGAAGCTGCGAGGCGTCGAAACGGCCGGACCGGACCAGCGGGATCTGATCAGCGAGAAGCTGGACCGGATCGCCGAACGGGTCGGCGGCGGCAGCGACGAGGCCATCGACGTCAGGAAGCTGCTCGGGATCGAGAACGCCTTCGCCGGCTTGCCCGGCTTTGATGAGGCCATGCTGATGAGCGAGATGATCGACGCGGAGGGGCCGGCGTGATCTGCTCCCCTTTTCTGCAGGCCGCGATCCAATACGCAAAAAAGACAGAAGCGGACTCCGGCGTCGAACTGATGCAGCAGCTCGCGGCACGGCGCTTCCTGGACGATCTCCGGTCCGGCCGCTGGGACTTCCGGCCGGCCCTCGCGGACTTCTGCGTGCAGATCATGACCGGGCTGTTCTGCTTCAGCCAGGGCGAGCGCATGGACGGCACTCCCCTGCGCGGCGAACCGATGGAGCTGATGCCCTGGCAACTGTTCTCGATCTACAACGTCTGCGGCTTCTATGAGAAGGGCACACGGATCCGGCGCTTCACCGAGGGCGACATCTTCGCCCCGCGGAAGACGGTCAAGACCACCTTCGGCGAGGGCCTGCAAACAGCCATGGCGCTGTGGTACCGGAAATCAGGCGCGAAGGCCAAGACCGTCGCCGGCTCGCTGAAGCAGGGCATGGAAGGATTCGACTGGCTGGTCTACAACTTTAAACGGCTCGGCCTCGTGGCGGAGAACAACCCCGCCGGAAAGCTGAAGCTGCTGAACAGCAGCCTCGGCCACCAGATCGAGGGCGAGATCTGGAACGGGTACATAAATCTCGAAACCTTAGCTTTTAAACCGGAGCTGTTCGACTCGTTCAACGCGGCCTTTATCCACCTGGACGAGCTTGAGCTGTACAAAAACGACATCCCCTACACGCGACTGCGCGACTCGATGAAGGCCTTCACGAACAAGCTGATCCTCTGCACCTTCACCGCCGGCGACGACGGGACCGGCTTCGCCGCGCAGAAGCGGGACTACATGGAGAAGATCTTACGCGGAACGGTCACCGGGCTGGATGCCGACCGGACCTTCGTCTTCCTGGCGCAGGCGCCGGAGGACGAGGCCGGCGAGATCGACTACCTGAGCCCCGCGGTGCACCGGGCGGCGAACCCGGCCTACGGGATCACGATCCGGCCGAACGACATGCTGGCGCAGGCGCAGCAGGCCAAACACAACGCCAGCCTCCGGAAGGAGTTCTACACCCGAAGCCTGAACCGCTTCGTGTCCAGCTTCCGGGCGTGGTTCGACGTGGAGGAGTTCCGGAAGTCCGACCGGCACTACGGATGGACGCTGCAGGAGCTGACCGGACTGGTGAAAAACTGGTTCGGCGGCGCGGACCTGTCGAAGCTGCACGACCTCACCGCCGCCTGCCTCGCGGGAGAGATCCCGAAGGAGATCGCGGCGGCCTCGGCAAAAACCGAGCGCGGATGGATGCCGCAGGAGGACGTGCTGGTGCTGATCCCCCACTGCTGGTTCCCGGTGACGGCTGCCACAGTGAAGGCGGACCAGGACCAGATCCCCCTCTTCGGATGGAAGGAAGACGGCTGGCTGGACATGCCGAACACGGAGAGCATGGATCCAACCGAGCCGGTGAAGCAGTTCCTGAAGTGGAAGGCCGATGGCTTCCACATCCGACAGGTCGGACACGACAAAAAGTTCGCCAGGCCCTACATCTCGGCCATGAAGAAGGCGGGCTTCCGGGTGAAGGACCAGCCGCAGATGTACCTGATCAAGTCGGAGGGCTTCCGGTACATCGAGCACAAGGCCAAGATCGGCTGCCTGTACTACCTGCACGCCGAGCCCTACGAGTACTGCGTGCAGAACGTGCGCGCCGTCGAGAAAGTCGACGACGCCGTGCAGTATGAGAAGATTGGCGACAACAAGCGCATCGACGTCTTTGACGCCTCCGTCTTCGCGACGGTGCGCATGCTGATCGACACGGACCGCAGCGCAGCCGGATCCGGATGGTTTGGAGAAGGGACGGTGTCCGCTGCGGACACCGATGAGGGACGGCCGCAACGGCCGGGATGGAGGACAACATGAGCAAACACGGCAAAAACAGACAGCTCCCCCAGGCGAGGGACCGCCCCGAAGGCAAAGGCAGCCAGAAGCGCGGGGTCGCGGGATCGGACGGGCAGACGCTGAAAAGCCTGGTCTGGTACACGGACGCCGACAGCTTCAACGACCTGAAGTGCAGCGGCTACGTGACGCTGGCGCAGAGCCCGGAGGTCGTTACCGGGGTGAACACCATCGCGCGCCTGATCGGCAGCATGACCATCTATCTGATGCAGAACCTGCCGCAGGGCGGCGACGTGCGCGTCACGAACGAGATCAGCCGTACGGTGGACATCGAGCCGAACCCCTGGATGAACCGGTCGAACTTCGTGCAGTGGATCGTCCGGACGCTGTATCTGGAAGGACGCGGGAATGCGGTCGTATGGCCGCGGACCGAGAACGGTCAGCTGCGCGAGCTGCTGCCGGTGCCGCCCATGTACACGGGATTCATCCCGTCGGGACTGTGGAACGGCTACAGAATCTCCGTGAACGGCGAGATCTTCGATCCATCTTCCCTGCTGCACTTCGTGCTGAACCCGGGCAGCTTCTACCCCTGGATGGGCGACGGGGTCACCCTGAGCCTGCAGGACGTGGCGGACACCCTGAAGCAGGCCGGGCACACGGCGAAGGGCTTCATGAGCTCCAAATGGAAGCCGAGCCTGATCGTCAAAGTCGACGCACTGGCGGACGAGTTCAGCACCAAGGAAGGCCGGCAGAAACTGCTGGAAAGCTACATCGAGGGCGCGGAGTCCGGGGAACCCTGGCTGATCCCGGCGGAGGCCTTCGATGTGAAAGACGTCAAGCCCCTGACGCTGTCGGACCTCGCACTGGCCGACTTCGTGGAGCTGGACAAGAAAACCGTGGCAAAGATCCTGGGCGTCCCGGCCTTCGTGCTGGGCGTCGGGGAGTTTAAGCGCGAGGAGTGGAACAGCTTCATCTCGACAACGGTCATGCCTCTCTGCCAGGTCATCGAGCAGGAGCTTACGCGGAAGCTGCTGTGGGAGCCGGATCAGCATTTCCGGTTCAGCGCCCGGAGCCTCTACAACTATGACCTGAAGGACATGGCCAGCGTCGCGGACGACCAGTACGTGCGCGGCATCATGACGGGAAACGAGGTGCGCGACTGGCTCGGCCTCTCGCCGCTGGACGGCCTCGACGATCTGATCATCCTGGAGAACTACATCCCCCGCGGGATGGTCGGAGACCAGGCAAAGCTGAACGGAGGAAACGACAATGAGTAAATGGAACCGGACCGGGATCGCCCGCGGCGCGGGTTTTCTGACGCGCGAAGAGGACGGTCGCCGGTACATTGACGGCTACTTCGCCGTCTTCAACAGCGAGTACTGGCTGTGGGACACGGCCTACGAGACCATCGACCCGGGCGCCTTCAGCCTGGAGGCCGACACGGACGTCCGGGCTCTGATCAACCACGACACCACGCTGGTGCTCGGAAGGACCACAGCCGGCACGCTGACGCTGCAGCTGGACGAGCGCGGCCTGTACGGCAGCATCCTGATCAACGAACTGGACCAGGACGCCGTGAACGCCTACGAGCGCGTGAAGCGCGGAGACGTGAGCCAGTGCAGCTTCGGCTTCGATATCCTGCAGGAATCCTGCGAGCACCGGACCGACGGCATGACCGTCTGGCACCTGCAGCGGGTGAAACTGTACGAGGTCAGCGTCTGCACCTTCCCGGCCTATGAAGAGACCGGGGTCACGGCCAGAAAGGCCGAACTTGAACACATCCGGCAGAGAGAGCTGGAAGCCTGGCGGGCCGATGCGCTCGCCCGAGTGAGGGGCAGCGCCCCGGAGGAGGAATGAACCATGGCATTGAGAGCAATCATGCTGCGCCGGGACATCGAGCGCAGAGAGGCGGAGCTGAACGGGCTCCGGGAACAGGACGCCGGTTTTCAGACCCGCGAAAGCGAGCTGGAGGCGGCCATCGCCGAGGTCGAGACCGACGAGCAGCGCGACGCACTGAACGCGGAGATCGAGACCTTCGAACAGGAACGCAGCGCCCACAGCGAAGCGGTGGAAGCGCTGGAGAACCAGATCCGCGAGCTGCGCGGGCAGCTGGAGGCCGAAGAGGCCCGGACCCCGCCGGCCGAGACCAGAGACGCCGGGAACGCCCCGGAGGAAATGAACGAAAGGAGAAACCCCACCATGAACACCATCAACATTCGCAGCCTTCCGATGACCCAGCGCGCCTTTGACGCCTTCCCGATGGAACAGCGTGAGGCCATGGTCCGCCAGGCGGACGTGCAGAGCTTCCTCGGGCAGCTCCGCAGCATGAAGGGCCAGACCCGCGGCATCGAAGGCGGCGCCCTGACCATCCCGGTCGTGATGCTGGACATCATCGCCGAGAACATGTACCGCTACAGCAAGCTGCTCAACCGCATCCGCGTCCGCAATGTCAACGGCGAGGCGCGCCAGACCGTCGCCGGCCTCGTTCCGGAAGCCGTCTGGACCGAGATGTGCGGCGTGATCAACGAGCTGACCTTTGTCTTCAACCAGGTCACCCTGGACGGCTACAAAGTCGCCGGCTTCATTCCCGTCTGCAACTCCCTGCTGGAGGACAACGACGTCGACCTCGCTTCCGTGATCGTCGAGATGCTGTCCGCGGCAGTCGGCCTCGCGTTGGACAAGGCGATCCTCTACGGCAAGGGCTCCGCGTACCACATGCCCATGGGCATCGTGACCCGCCTCGCGCAGACCAGCCAGCCGGAGAGCTACCCGGCCAACGCAAGACCCTGGGCAGACCTGCACACCAGCAACGTGCTGTCGATCGACAACAGCCTGACCGGCACCGCCTTCTGGGCAGCGCTTCAGACAGACGTCGCCGCAGCCTATAACCGCTACGCACGCGGCGAGATGTTCTGGGCCATGAACAGCAAGACCTACGCCAAGCTGAAGGCCAAGGCCATCGCCACCGACATCAACGGCGCCTTCGTCGCCATGGTCGGCGGCACGCTGCCCATCGTCAGCGGCGACATCGACATCCTCGAGTTCATGCCCGACAACGACATCGTCGGCGGCTTCGGCGACCTCTATCTGCTCGGCCTGCGCGCCGGCATGACCATCGAGGCCAGCAAAGAGGTGCAGTTCATCCAGGACAACACCGTCTTTAAAGGCAAGATGCGCGCGGACGGCGTTCCCGTCATCGCCGAGGCCTTCGTGGCCATCAACATCGCCGGCAGCACTCCGGCCACCAGCATGACCTTCGCCGCTGACGGCGCCAACACCGTCGCCGGCATCCTGCTTCCGGCCACGGCCACGGTCGTCTCCGGCGGAACCCTTGCTCTGCCGGCAGTTCTCCTGCCCTTCGGCGTGAAGGATACCATCACCTGGGCCAGCGCGACCACCGCGAAGGCTACGGTCAGCTCCGCGGGCGTCGTCACCGGCGTGGCCAGCGGCTCCAGCGTGATCACCGCGGCGGCCGGCGGCAAGAGCGCCACCTGCACCGTCACCGTTACCTCGGAGTAATCCATGCGGACGATGATCGCGATTCCGTGCATGGACATGGTCCACACGGACTTCATGCGGAGCGCCGTCGGGCTGCTGCATGACGGCGAGACGCAGTTCACCTTCTCGCAGGCCTCCCTGATCTACGACGGGCGGAACCTGCTGGCGAACATCGCGATCGACGGAAACTTCGACCGGGTCCTCTGGCTCGACAGCGACATGCTGTTCGAGCCGGAGCTCGAGCGAAAGCTCCACGCGGATCTGGACACCGGGAAGGACATGGTCTCGGCCCTGTACTTCTCCCGGAAGCCCCCGCTGCGGCCTGTGGTCTATGCGGACATCGCCATGGACGTGGCCCCGGACGGACGGCAGATCCCGCGGGCGGACAGCTATCTGGACTACCCGGCGGACAGCCTCTTTCCTGTCGCCGGCTGCGGCTTCGGCGCTGTCATGATGACGGCGAAGCTGCTGAAGGCCGTGCGGGATCGCTTCGGTCTCCCATTCTCGCCCGTCATGGGCTTCGGAGAGGACCTGAGCTTCTGCAGGCGGGTGACGGAGCTGGGCCGAACGATGTGGTGCGACAGCCGCATCAAGTGCGGCCACGTCGGGACCGCGGTTTTCAATGAAGAACTGTACCGGCAGCTGCCGGCGCGGAAAGTAAACCTGTAAAACGAGGTGGACAGCATGGACGACGACAGCATCCTGAACGAAGAAAACACGGGCGGAGAACCGGAACCGGCTCCGGATCCGGAACCGACGCCTGAACCGTCTGACCCGATGCTGGCGGCGCTGAAGGTCGACCTCGGCATCCGAAGCAACGCCTACGACGAGCGCCTGTCCGCCCGCATCGAAGCGGCGCGGCAGCGCATCGGCGACCTGGGCGTGACGCTGGCGGAGACCACGGAGGACAACGACCTCGTGCTCATGTACGCGGGCTGGCTTTGGCGGAGCCGAACCACCGGGGAGGGCATGCCGCAGATGCTGCGGAGCACCCTTTACAACCGGCTGTTCGGAGAGAAGGCGGCGACCCCATGAAGACGCTGCACACGCCATGGTCCGACGAGATCACGCTCATTCGCCTCGCGGAAACGGAAAACGCGAACGGTTACCGGAACCCGGAAGAGGTGACGGCGGATGCTCCCCTGTTCTGCAACTTTGAGGACGGCGTGAGCCAGTCGGAGTTTTATCTGTCCAGGAAGGCCGGGATGCAGGCCGACGCCGAGGCGGAGGTCTGGACAGCCGACTGGGAAGCGTTCTGGCCGGATGGCTACGCCGAGAGACGGCTGTGCAGCCTGCGCGGGCGAAAGTACCAGATCGTCCGGGCCTTCCAGAGCAGCCAGGACATCACAACGCTGATCCTGTCGGAGGTGGTACGGTGAGCACAAAGAAACCGGTTTCCGAGGCCCTGACGGACGCGCTGGAGACGGTTTATCCGGACAGCGTCTACCCGGAGACCTATGTGGGTACGGCCACCGAGTACGTCGTCTGGAACTATTCGGTCATCAACGAGGTCTGGGCCGAGAGCGTGCCGCAGGCGGCGCGCTATCTTGTGCAGGTGCATCTGTACTCCCCCAGAGGAAAAGACCCGACGGCGGCCATCCTGGCGCTTGAGCAGGCCCTGTCCGCGGCGGGCTTTACCTGGCCGGCTCGAACAGACGCGTCCGACAAAGAGGGCCAGCATCATGTCCTCGAGTGCGAGTACTGCGACGGAGGCGGCTACTATGGCCACACTTGAGGTCGAAGGCTTCGAGGATCTGGAGGACGCGCTGCAGCGTATCTCGGAGATCCCGTTTCCGATCTTAGGCGAGGCCCTGGACGCCATGGCGGAGACCGCGGCGGCAAAGATCCGCGAGGAGGGTATGTCCATGGGCGTGCGGGATCCGGAGAGCGAGGTGCACATCCTGGACGTTATCAAGCCCCGGACCCCGAAGCAGACCGACAGCGGAGGCTACCAGGACATCACGTTCTCCGGCAGCCGCAGGCGGCACGGGAAAAGCACCCGGAACGCGGAGATCGCGTTTGTGAACGAATACGGCCGGCGCGGGCAACCGGCGAGGCCTTTTATCGGCAACGCCATGACAAAGAACGAAAACACAATCTCGGCGGCCGGAGAGAAGATCATCGGCGACTGGATCGAGAGCGAGTTTCAACGCAATTAAGGCTTTAAGGAGGAAACAATATGCCTCAGTTTGATCTGCGCGGCATCAAAGTCGCGAAATACGTCAACACAAGCGGAACCATCACCTACACGGGCAAACAGAGCGCAGGCGACGCGATGCAGTGCAACCTTGAGCTGCGCTTTGCAGAAGGCAGGCTGTATGCCGAGAGCACCCTGGCGGAGTATATCCGGAAGGCCGTGGGCGGCACCATCAGTCTCGGCGTCAAGTATCTCCCGGACGCCGTGAAGCAGCTGCTCTTCGGCGCAACGGCAAAAACCCGGAACGTCACCTACACGTCGGGAACCACGACCACGACGACATCGGTGTCCGGCACTGTCATCGGCGCGCGCTCGGAGGGTTCCTATGTGGGACTCGCCTGCTACGCCCCCGACATGGTGGACGGCGAAGAAAAATTCACCTGCGTGTTCATCCCGAAGGTCCTCTTCGGACCGCCGAGCCTGAATCTGCAGACGGCCGGGCAGAACATCGTCTTCAACACACCGGTGACCAGCGGCGAGTTCCTGGCATCCGACGCGGCGAGCAAGGACCTGATCGAGACGGCCATCGCCGACAGCGAAGAGGCAGCCAAGGCCTGGGTCGACGCGGTGTTCAACGCCTCATGAGAGACATCCGGCTTGAGAGCATCCCGTTTGAGTACGACGGGAAGACATTTCTGCTTCGCTGCAACATGAACGTGCTGGCGGACGTCCAGGAGGCGTTCGGCGGCACCATCAGCGACGCGCTGAACGGACGCAAACCGACCCGCAGCGTGATCGAGTTCCTGACCGCCATGCTTAACGACTACGCCGACGAGCAGGGCTGGCCGGAACGGTACACGGCGAAGGCCGTGGGCCGGTCTCTCGGCATCCGGCAGGTGCCGGCAAAGGAGATCATGGCCATGTTCGTGCGGTCCATGATCCCGGATGACGCGGTGTCCGGAGAGGACACCGGAGAAGAAAACACCGAGCCCGGAGCACCGGGAAACTGACAGACCGGGCGGAGTCTCTTTCGATTGACTTCGCCCGGTATCTCAGCATATGGATGTTCACCTGCCACCAGAGCGAGGAGACGTTCTGGCGGACAATGAACCCGGCAAGGCTGCACGCTCTTTTCAATGCTTATTTGCGAAGGACAGAGCCCTCCGCGGACGGACTGCGGAAGGATAATTCCAGGGGAGGCAGCCTGCAGGCATACATCAGGGGAGGCTGACAATGGCAACAAGGACCGTCAAAGCGCGCGTCGCACTGGACGGCGAAAAAGAATATAAGGAAGCGCTGGCCGAGCTGAACACCGGCAACCGGACGCTGGCCACGGAAATGCAGAAGCTGAAGGCGGAGTTCCAGGGCAACAGCGAGAGCATGGAGTTCATGACCCGAAAGGGTGAACTGCTGGAACGGCAGCTTCTTCAGCAGCATGACAAAGTGGAGACCCTCCGCCAGGCCGTGCAGAAAGCCGCCGCGCAGTACGGCGAGGCCGATTCGAGAACCCAGAAGTGGGTCCAGCAGCTGAACCTTGCCGAGGCTGCTGAGTTCGATCTGACGCACGCCATCGAGGAAAACAACGAGGCCATGAAGGGCGAGGACGCCGTCATGATCGACCTCGGGGACACTGTGGACATGCTGGCCGACAAGTTCGGCATCACCCTGCCGGACGGCGCGAAAAAGGCCCTGAGCGGGATCGACGGCTTCAGCGCCGGCACGGTGGCCAAAATGGCGGCGGCAGCCGCGGCGGTCGCGGCCGTGATCGCCGTGATAAAGGAGCTCGGGGAGCTGACGATTCAGGTAGCGGCCGACGTGGACGAGTACGTCACAGAGAGCATGATCACGGGGATCCCGACGGAGATGCTGCAGGCCTGGGACTACGCGGCCCCGCTGATCGACGTGGACGCGGAGACCATCAAGGGCGCCATGACCAAAATCACGCAGGCCATGGGGGATGCCAACGACGGCAGCGAGGCCGCAAGAGCGAAGTTCGAGGAGCTCGGCGTCAGCATCGAGGACGCCAGCACCGGGCAGCTGCGGAGCGCCGAGGAGGTCCTCTACGACGTGATCGACGCGCTGGGCGAAGTGGAGAACAGGACCGAACGGGACGCGATCTCCATGGACCTGTTGGGCAAATCCGCGCAGGATCTGAACCCGCTGATCATCGCCGGCAGCAGCGCGCTGAAGGATTACGCCGAACAGGCGGAGGCAGCCGGGTACATCCTGGACGAGTACCAGACGGCACGCCTCGCCGAGGTGGACGACGCCTACCAGGAACTGCAGCTGACCATCGAAGCCAACCGGAAGCAGCTGGCCGCGGATTTCGCGCCGGCGGCAAAGAGCGCGATGGAGACCTTCCAGACGGCCGTGGAAAAGGCCGGCGAGATGCTGGAAAAATCCGGGCTCATAGAAAACCTTGGGACAATCCTGAGCTGCCTCTTTGACATCATCGGGGACGTCATCGAGCTCGTCTCCAGCATCCCGGGACTGGACAGCGTGCTGCAGGGACTGAAGGCCACGCTGGGCGCGGTGGCCCTGCTGCTGTCAGGCATCGCGGATGTGCTGGATGTGATCACCGGGCTGCTGCCAACAAACTGGGGCTCCGGAAAGCTCAGCACTGCACTGGGACTAAACTATTCCAGCGGAAGCGCAAACCATGTACAGACGACCATGATGTCTCTGAACGGGACGCTGGACGAGTACACGAGCTTTTATAACTCGCCGTATTACTCCGGCTATCCCGGAAACGCAGGCGGAACCAGCAACTGGCGAGGCGGCCTGACATGGGTCGGAGAGGCAGGTCCGGAACTGGTGGCGCTTCCGGGCGGATCGCGGATCATGAACGCGCAGGACAGCCGGAACTACGGCGGGGACACATTCTACATCTCGGTGAACGCCTCGTCCATCCAGGACATCAGCGACATCGTGGAGATGGCGGAGAGCGCCCGGGTGCGCAGCAGAATGAGGTGAGATGATGGCAAGCGCAACACGAAACCTATACCACGCGAAAAGCGCATATTGCAGGGCACTGTATCCGAGCACCCACTACGGAACGGCAGCGGGAACAGCCTACGACCTCACGGGAGACAACGCCTCCGACGACCGATTCCTTCTGATCGGGTTCGACGCATGGCCGAGCAGTCTCCGGCACAACAAAATCCTCGGCGCAAAGCTGACGATGGCCATCCGGATCGGACGCTACGGCTGGGCGCGGGCGTATGCTCTATCCCAGGCTTTTAACGCCGGCACGGTAGTCTACAACACCATGCCGGATGAATACAGTGTCGACGCGATCTCCTTCTCCAGCGATTCCGAGCATACCAGCGGGAACTGGTATGACATGACCGCGCCGAAAAGCAGCTACTATGACGCGGACGATTCCGCCTATGCCATCAGAAACGGTGTCCGGATCACCGGAACACAGGCATACTATGCGGAAAGCGAGAAATGGCTGGCGCGGACCGATCTGATCGGCGGCGGATGGTGCTATCTGACGGTCCAGTATGACGACAGCGCAACGGTTCGCAGCACTGTTAAGAGATCTTCCGGGCCGATAAGCACAACTGTCAGCTCAAAGACAGCACAGACGTTTTCGTGGAAATATGACGAGAAACCCGACGACGGTCACTGCGCGGACCCGACATGGACACAGGCCTCCGCGAAGTTCTTCTGGCGCGTTTCCGGCGCCAGTTCCTGGAATTCGGTCAGCGTCTCCGGGAGCACGATGCAAACGACCATCCCCGCGTACACCTTCCCCAGCGGGAGCACGATCCAGTACTATATCCAGAGCACAGACACGGAAGGAACGTCCTCGAGCTCATCCACGTACAGCTTCAACACCTATGCCGTCTCGATCGCGATGACGGCAAACCCCAGCGGGACGAGCGTGGACAGCCGGGCCGCACAGAGCTTCGCCTGGACGCTGACGGACGCGGGCGGGAACACCGTCACTCAGAACAGCTGCAAGCTGTATTGGAAAGTCAGCGGCGCCTCCAGCTACAGCCAGATCAGCGGAAGCACCAGCAAGAGCATCAGCGCGCCGGCCTACACCTTCCCGGCAAACGCCACGATCGAGTGGTACGTCTCGGCAACGGACAGCAGCGGCGTCAGCCACAGCACTTCAGCGACGACATTCAAGACGCAGGCCTTCAGCATCACGGTGACGGCGGCGCCGAGCGGGTCGAACATCGACACACGGGCGGCGATCGCCTTCTCCTGGAAGCTCGCGAACAGTTCGGGAACCGTCACGCAGGCCAGCGCGACCTTCTACTGGCGGGTCAGCGGCGCCGCGAACTACAACCCGGTGACCGTCTCCCCGGCTTCGACGCAAAGCGTCAGCATCCCGGCGAACACTTTCCCGACGGGAAAGACCATCCAGTGGTATGTTGCGGCGACAGCGAAGGACGGCACGGTACTCAACAGCAGCGCCGCGACCTTCACCACGGTGTCGACGCGGATCACGATGGACACCTACCCGAGCGGCAGCGGCGTGTACACGGCCCAGGGGCTGAAATTCACCTGGCACCTCGCATCGAACGTCGGCAACTACAACCAGAGCAGCGCCAAGTTCTACTGGCGCGCATCGACGACGGCGCCCTACAGCCAGATCAGCGTCTCCGGAAATACCCAGAGCCTGACGGTGGCAGCCAACACGTTCCCGACGGGCAAGACGATCCAGTGGTACATTGAGGCGACGGACGTCGGCGGCCTGACCAGCACGACCTCGGTGATGTCCTTCACCACGGTCACGACGCAGATCACGCCGCAGAGCTCGCCCACCAGCGGCTACGCGGACCCGCGGGAAGCGATCACCTTCCAGTGGTACTTCGCATCCACGGGCGGCCCGGTCCCCCAGGCATCCGCGACCTTCTACTGGCGGGAGGCCGGGTCGGAAAACTGGGCCTCCGTGGCAGCGTCCGGTTCTACAGCAATGGTGACGATCCCGGCGAACACCTTCCCGGTCGCCAGCAGCGTCGAGTGGTATATCGCCGGCACGGACATCGGCGGCACCAGCAGTACATCAACAGTCTTTACGTTCTCCACCACGGCCTCCACGGCCTACGCCTATCCGCAGTACCCGGTCGGCATCACCGCGGACAGCAGCAAGCCGATCACGCTGCGCTGGACGCTGGTGAACGCGGACGGAACGCTGCCGACCTACGTCCTGCTGCAGTGGAAGAAGCCGACGGACATCGACTGGACCACCATACAGGGTTCGGCGACCGCCTTCACGGAATGGGAAACCGCGGAGGGGTTCTTCCCGGTGGGCGAGATCCAGTGGCGGGTCATCGCGACGAACCGGGACGGTACGGCCGGCCCCGCAGGCACGGCGGCCTTCGTCTCCGTGCGCGCGCCGGACGCCCCGGCGGGCCTCTCAGCAACGGCAGTGCCGCGGACAACAATCAGCTGGCAGGCCGCGGACCAGGAAGGCTATGAGATCTACATCGATGGCGAGGCCGTCACGCGCGCCTACGGATCGGATGACACCTGGCAGCCGGACTTCGTCCTGGAGGACGGCATCCATGTGATCAGCGTGCGGATTCAGGGGCCATACGGACTGTGGTCCGACCCTTCCAGCACCACGGTGGCTATCGAAAACGCGGTGCCTTCCGGCTGGGAGGATCTGGCTGTCAGCGGATCGTTCGACGTGGACGCGAAGCTGCACGCCTCCGGCGCTGACGCGCTGACGAACCCGGTGATCCACTGGTTCCGGGACGGCAAGGCCATCGCACTGACCAACGGCCTGCGGGATTATGAGGACCGCTATGTGCTGGGCGAGCATGTCTGGTACGCGGAACTCTGGAACAGCGACGGAAACTATGCGAGGAGCAACCGCGTCAGCGGGCAGCTGAAGAGCTGCGTCACGAGGATCGCCCCGTTTTCCGGCGGCGACTGGATCGAACTGAAGCTCAGCGAAAAGAGCGAGAGCGAGCAGAACTTCAGCTACGAGCGAACGGCCAGCCTGCGCCACGTCCTGGGCGCCGTCTATCCGGTCCTCGAGATGTCCGCCTTCGAGGACATCAGCGGCAGCTACGACTGCGCGTTTCAGGACGTGGCGAGCGCCGCAGCCTTTGAAAAGCTGCGCGGGCAAACCGTCATCGTCAAGAGCCGCGGCGGAAACGTACTGATCGGCGCGCTCCTAAGCCTGCAGAAACGCTACGGCGATTTCTTCATCACCTACACGTTTTCCGTCAGAGCCATAGACTGGGAGGACTTCCGAAATGTCGGTCAGAACGATTGATTTTCGGTACCACGTCCTGAAGGACGGGGCGGACTATTGCCTGCTCCGTCCCACGGAGGACGGATGGCCGACGCTTCGCATGGATAACAACGCAGACATCCGCATGAGCCTGCGGGGAAAGTTTTTCCCGCCGGAAAAGCCCGTCAACTGGCTGGCGGATCAGATCCGCCCGGAGATGATCATCGACGGTGCCGTGTACCGGCTGGGCGTCTACCTGCCCGCAACGGTCAACCAGAGGGAGACCGAAACCGAGCAGATGATCGAGCTGGAGACCTACGACAGGAGCTGGCTCGCGCGGGACAGCCGCATCGAGAGCCGGCAGTATTTCGCGGCAGGGACGAACTACATCGAAGCGGTGAGCTCCCTGCTGGCTGCCTCGGGCATCGGCACCATCTCCGCGGTCAGCAGCACGCTGACCCTTCCGGAGGCGAGGGAGAGCTGGGAGATCGGGACGAGCCGGCTGGACATCATCAACGACCTCCTCCAGGAGATCGGATACCGGAAGGTCTGGATGGACGCGGAAGGCACGGCCAGACTGGAACCCTATGAGACCATCAGCGCGGAGAATATCCGGCACAGCATCAGCGACCGGGACGTGCGCAGCCTGCTGCTTCCCGGCATGGGCAGGCAGACGGATGTCTACAGCGCGCCAAACGTCTTCGTGGCGATCTGCAGCAACCCGGACAAGGACGAGGGCATGATCGCAACGGCGGAGAACCACTCCGGCCAGTCCCCTCTCAGTATCCAGCGGCGAGGCCGGAGGATCGTGGAGGTCACCCGAATCGACAACATCGCATCGCAGGAAGAACTGCAGGCATTCGTGGACAGGCAGCTCTCGGACAGCCTGATCTCCGGCGAAACCATCCAGGTGACGACCGGGCTGCTGCCCGGATTCGACTCCGGAGAGGTCACATCGCTGCAGTACGGCGAGCTGTTCGCGATCTGCCGGGAAAAGGCCTGGAGCATGTCTTTGAAGCCGGGAGGAGACATGAAGCACACGCTGGAAAGAGAGGTCCTCAATGTTGACTGATTTGTTCGTGCCGCAGGAGGATAAGGTAAGTGAAGAAAACAGGTCCGAGATCTTCCTCGGCACGGTCACCGGCCGCAGCAGCAGCGGGATCACGCTGCGCATGGACGGAGAGACCGAGGCGATGACGAAAAAATACCGGCAGATCCTGACCGGCATGACGATCCCGACAGGGGCCCGCGTCGCCGTGGCCAAGGTCTCCGGAAGCTACGTGGTGCTGGGTCAGGTCGCGAACCCGACGGCCGCCCAGAACCCGGCGGACCTCGCCAGCAACGCGACGCTGGAGACGGCCGTCTCGAAAATCAACGAAATGCTCGGCGCGCTGCGGACCATGGGCGTGTTCCTGAGCGACGAATGAGAAAGAAGGAGTGAATCATGGGAATCCGCAGAGCCTGTTCCTACCAGGTCAGCTTTCAGACGCCGGAACCACCGTCGAACTACAGCGACATCCTGGTCACGTTTTCCCAGCTGGGCGCCAACCTGATCAACAAGCCCCGCTACAACCTGCTGGTGGAGGATTACACCGTAACGGCCCAGCTGACGCAGGAGGAGACAAAACTGTTTGAGGCCGGGATAACGACGCAGATTCAGATCCGCTGCTTCGGAGGCGTCTACAACGCGCCGGGGTCGGCGGTCTATTCCGTCGAGGTCTGGCCGGCGCTGAACGACACGATCCTTGGAGGTGAGTGACCATGGCTGAATACTGCAGTGATGTTTTCCGGATGGCTGAGGACAACGAGGACAGCTTCCGGATGTGGCAGGGTCTCGTAGGACCTTACTACACGCCGCACCTGTCCAATGACGGGACACTGTCCTTTACCAACAACGGATCGCTGCCAAATCCGGAGGCCGTCAATATCCGCGGCCCGCAGGGCGCCGGCATCCGCATCGCCGGCATCGTGGAATCCGCGGAAGGGCTTCCGGCGAGCTCGGCCGGCGGGGACATCTGGCTGGTCGGCGACAGTTCGCCCTACGAGGGCTACAGCTTCACCGGCGGGGAATGGATCGACCTCGGTCCGCTGACCGTCGGCCCGGCAGGACCTCCCGGACCGCAGGGCGACGACTACGAACTCACGGAAGGCGACAAGCAGGAGATCGCGGAGATCGCGGAGGGTGTCCTGCTCACGGAACTGAGCAGCACGCCCCTGGGTATCCGGTACGGCGGCACGGGCGCCAACGATCTGTCCGGCGCGAAGGAGAACCTCGGGATCGACGACATCGAGACAAAGCTCGGCGAGTGGCCGCTAGGCACGGACGCGCAGGACGTCTCCGGTGCCATCAACGAGATGATCGGCGAGATCAGCCTGCAGGTGGCCGACATCCAGGCGCTGAAGGACGATCTGGCTGCGGAGTTTAACCCGAACCTGACCTATGCGAAGGGCGCCTACTGCGTGTACGGAGGTCAGCTGTACATCTGCAGCACGGCGGTGACCACGGCGGGCAGCTGGACCGGCGACGCGAACTGGACGCAGGTGACGGCCGGCGGGGAGCTGACGGCGGCGAACGCAGCCATCGAAGAGGCGGCCGGAGATATTGACGATCTGGAGACGATTGTCGGCGACGGCGTGCTGACGGACTTCACCGCGACAGATCTGACCGGTGCGGCAAATGAGTTAAAGACTTCTATATCCACTCAGGATTTGGGATCAAACACATTATCGAACATCCAGTCGGCATTAGCAACGCTTGGTTCGGGAATGGAAGACAATGAAGTCAAAAATATCAAATTCGGCATCTCTTCAGCCGAAGGTGTTTTCCGTCCTACTGGTCATATCGGTGTTATTCGCAGGACAAGTTCAACCAGATTCGTTGTTGAAGTTCAAACTATATCGCCATCTTATTCGGGTTGTATAATAACTGGTGTTTATGATTCTGGAACCTGGACATGGGACAGCACTGGCACAACTCCGATTGCGGTTGACAAAGGGGGCACAGGAGAAACTACTGCGGTAGATGCACAGATCGCTTTGCGCGGAAAGCCTTGGAAGAGTTTTACTGTGCCGAAAAAGAACACAACAGAGCATTCAACTGTGACTTTTTCTAATGGTTTTCGAGGGGTGTTTATGTTTATAAACGCAAATGCTGCCACGAGTGGAATGTATTTTGTTTATTGCGCCGATGCCAGCCATGCTCCTGTAATTACCACTGTTCTTGCTGGTAGTAGTCTGACGCTTACAACATCGACAGCGCAAATAAAAATTGAATCAACAGCGGCGTCAACGTGCTATGTAATGTGCATGACAAAGCCATTTTACAATGCCATTACAATTACTTAATTAAAGGAGGAATAAATAATGAAATATGCGATCATTAAAGTAATCAATGGCAATTATTATGTCCATGCGGAAGGATTCACAGACCTCTCTGCGGCAAAAGTCTCTTATCACAACCTTTGCAGTTCCCTATGGAACGCTGGTGATGTCCAGACGGCAACTGTTATGATTGTTGACGAAAATCTCAGCGTAATCGAAGATTACAGGGAGTTCATCAAACATTCTGCCGAGTGATCTGTAGCAGGCTTTAACGCACAATTAGTACCAGACTACGGGTAGAAATACTCGGAGTAAACTGCGGCGGCTCAGTTCTGGCTGCCTCACAGCATCGAAGGCTTACGATCCTCGTGGGCGATTGATGTAGAT
>Ga0310786_10002311_pt1 | contig 29384 bp, 25 predicted proteins | sample AusTroGonzalo_MG_FD_203881 | JGI IMG/M metagenome (GOLD analysis project Ga0310786, IMG submission 203881) | Bovine rumen microbial communities from tropical cattle in Woodstock, Queensland, Australia - Gonzalo_03 (v2) (version 2) | ecosystem: Host-associated > Mammals > Digestive system >...
AGAAACAGACAGAAATACAACCCTGATCACATATACAGAAACGCTAAAGAGGCCGCATAGGCAGACAAGTGTTAAATAAATAGTTAAATCACATAATATGTTTGGAATTTACCATAGAATGCGGTTCTCGTGTGTTTCATACAAATAATAATACAAAAAAATCTCCGAAGCGGTGAGGCTACGGAGATATATGTGGGTGAGGTGAACTGTTTAGAGCTTGTCGCAATAGGTGAACATGTCGGGGAAGTGCTCAGCGATGTTAATGGGCTCATGGAAGAGTCCGAAGACGGCACTGCCGGAACCGGACATGGCGGCGTAGACGGCACCGAGGTCGTAGAGTCGCTCCTTGATGGCACCGATCTCGGGGTGGATGGCGAAGACGCTGCGCTCAAAGTCGTTGGTGAGCAGGTCGCGCCACGTCTCGACGGGCTGCATGACGACATCGCGGCAGCAGACCTGAGGACGGGCAGGGGTGATGAGCAAGAAGGCTTCTTTCGTTGATACAGGGATGTCGGGACGGACGACGCCGATGTAATAGTCGCTCAGGTCAAGGGCCACGGGCTCCAACAGCTCGCCGATGCCTTCAGCATAGGCTGGACGGCTGAGGATGAAGAACGGACAGTCGGCACCGAGGCGGGCGGCGTAGGCAATCATCTGCTGCTCGGTGAGCCCCAGCTGGCACATCTCGTTGAGCAGGGTGATGGTGTAGGCGCAGTCGCTGGAGCCGCCACCCATGCCTGCCTGTGTGGGGATGGCCTTGTAGAGGTGGGCGTGGACGCGCGGCAGCTGGGGGAAGTCCTGCTTCAGCAGCTGGTAGGCGCGCACGACGAGGTTGCGCTGCTCGTCGCCATCGATGGTGATGTTCGAGACCTTCAGGTCGCAGTCGTAGGGCGACGGAAACAGCGGGTGCATGGGCTGCAGCTCGAGTGAGTCCTTGATGCGGACAGGATAGAAGACCGTCTGCAGGTTATGGTAGCCGTCGGGACGCCGTTCTACGACGTTCAGTCCGAGGTTGATCTTGGCGATGGGGAATGTGATCATGTTTGGTGGATGGTGGATGGTGGATGGTGGATGGTTAGAGGGATTGGTAGAGCTGTTCGTACTGTCGGGCCACCTTCAGGTAGTCGTGATGGCGGCGGACATACTCGACACTCTGGCGTTTCAGCTCAGGAAGTCGTTCGGGATGGAGGACGAGCTGCTCGAGGGCTTCGTAGACGCTGTCGTAGGTAGGCTGGACATTGATGATGGGGCGTAGCTCGGTCTCTTGGAGTATCTCGTAGTTCTCGGGTTCGCCGCCACCCACGCAGACGATGCCTTTCGACATGGCCAGCAGCGTGTTCATGGAGGGGGTGTAGGAGTAGAGCTGGTCGAGCAGGACGTCGGAGCCGTCGAGCATCTGGCTGTACTCGCTGAAGGGCACACCTTCGGCCTTCTGTAGCACGACGCGGTCGGGGTAGCGGCTGACGATGTCCTCGGCGGCACGCAGCATGATGTCGGTGCCCTTGTAGGCGGAACGGCCGCGGCTGATGCCGATAAAGAGCTTGATGGGGCCTGTGTGGGCATTAGGGGTGGTATCTTCTGGCAAGCGGATGGGCAGCGGGATGAAGTGTGTCTTCTCTGGGAAGTGGGGGCGGTAGCAGACGTCGTACTCGTAGAGCACGGTGACGATGGCGTCGGCATCGTCGGCGATGAGTCGGTTGAGGCGCTCCTTCGCAGTGCCCAGCCAGTCGCACTGCTCCCTGAGTGCTGCCTCGTCGGTGCGCAGCTCGGCGCCGATGTTGAAGTCGCTGTAGCGCAGGGGCTTTTCGGTGGTGCAGGTGTGTACCCAGTACCAGTCCATGCCCATGGCTCCAAGCACCAGACGGCTGTTGTGGCGACGCAGGTAGCGGTAGAGGGGCACCAGACGGTCGGCCTTCAGGTCGACGAAGACGGGATTGATGAGCTGAACGACGTCGTAGCCACGCAGACGGGAGCGCTGGCGCCAAAGGTCGGCCATGAGCAGCAGACCGCCCAGACGGCCGGGACGGCGTGCGAGGTCGATGTCGCGGGGATAGGACTTCCAGAAGTCACCATTGGAGGCAACGGTCACCTCGTGTCCCAGCTGTCGCAGACCCTCGGCCAGTGTCCAGTGGACGTTACTGTATTCGCCCAGCAGCAATATCCTCATCGTTTTTCCTGTTTCTTATCGTTCTTTCTTTATGAGTGGCAGCGCGCGCATGAGGATGCTGAGTCCGAGACTGCTGTTGGTCATGCGGCGGAACCATTTGTACTTTGTCGTATAGTTGCGGTCGGGCAGGGGGAAGAGTCCCTCGCGGCGCAGCACGCTGAGCTTACGGTCCAGGAAGTGGCGGTTGCGCGTCTGCATGATGATGTTGTAGATGTAGTCCATCGTCAGCTGGGCCACGCGTCGTTGCAGGGCCATGCGTTCGACAAGGGGCAGCGTGTCGGCCATGAGGTCGAGCTTCTTGATAACCTTGTGCTTGTCGTCGAGGCGCTTGATGATCTTGCGGACGTCGGTCTCGGTGGTGATGGAGTGGGGACGCTGGTTGTAGAAATAGGCCTGGGCATCGGTGGAGCAGACGGTCTCGGCGCGAAGCAGCAACTGGGGCGTGAACTCCTCGTCCTCGTGGTAGATACCGGGCGTGAAGCGCAGGCTGCCGAGGATGTTGCGGCGGAACAGGTAACAGCAGGCTGCCGCCTGGAGGTTGTTGTGGTTCAGGTACTGTGTGCCGGGGACGCTCGTCTCCGTGTCGAATGTCAGGGGGACGTCGTCGGTATTGTCGGTGAAGTCGAACATGACGACGTCGTTCTTCTGGAAACGGATGATGTCCAGACAGTGCTCATAGGTTGCGCGGATAAGGTAGTCGTCGGCATCGACGAACTGCAGGTACTCGCCGCTGGCCATCTGTATGCCGCGGTTGCGGGCCTCGCTGAGTCCACCGTTCTGCTGGCGTACGTAGATGATGTCGTTTATGTAGGGGGCCAGCTCAGCGACAGGACTCGTCGGCGAGCCGTCGTCGATGACGATGATCTCGCGCTCGTCGGGGCGCAGCGACAGCGAGAGGATGCTGTCGATGCACTTCGTTAGCAGGGCGACAGGGATGTCGTAGTAGGTGATGACGAACGATACTATCGGCGTCTGACTATTTTTCGGAAGCATCTGTTCAGTTTGCATAAGGTGTTTATTCCCAAAATATTATAAAGTATGGTTTTCGTGTTTCTTAACCTGTTGAAACGGAGACGAGGAATGCGGGGCGCATCGCCCGTCAACTCGTTGGTGTAGATTTGGATGTTCAGCAGCTGCAGGTAGTAGTCCTCCGTAGCAGGGAGGAACAGCGGGTTGCTGATGATGTTGAGATGGGCCTCGAGCAACATCCGGAACGCGTCGCCGTCGGCCTGCGACGTGATGCCTCCTTTGTTCTGGCAGTAGTGGTAGAGCCCCTGCGAGGTGGTGGCGACGCAATGGACTTTCTCCATCAAGCGGGGGTATGTCTGGGCATCCTCGAAGACTTTCCCCTTAGGGTACCTGACGTCGTCGAAGAGGCTCCGGCGGTAGAGCTTGTTGCAGGCGTAGGTATGCTTATAGGCCTGCGTTGTATACCAGTAGGCATGGATGTCGGTGTATGCCTGGTCGTCGAAAGCCAACAGCGACTCCTTGTCAGCATCGCCTTCGTACTCGTTGATGGGATACTCGAGGATGTCGTACTCAGGATGCTGTTCCAGGATGTTGAGCAGGGACGTCAAGGTGTCGGGCTCGATGTAGTCGTCAGAGTCGACGAAAGTGATGTATCGGCCTGTTGCCTTGTCGATGCCGGCATTGCGGGCGTCGCTCAGTCCGCCATTCTCTTTATGGAGCACCGTGATGCGGCTGTCCTTCATTGCCCACTCGTCGCACAGCCGTGGACAGGCGTCGGGAGAGCCGTCGTCGATGAGGATGACCTCCATGTCGGCAACGTCCTGTGACAACACACTCTCCACGCATTTGTCGAGTGTACGTTCGACCATATAGACGGGTATGACAACGCTCAGCTTAGCCTCTTTCATGCCTTTCTGGATGTTTTCTGCATTTTCTGCCACAAAATTACGAAATAACGGCCGAAAAGCCAAATATTATCAAAAAAATCGTAACTTTGCAGCGGAAATTATGTCAAACAGCTATTTTCAGTTCAAGCAGTTCACGGTTCGTCAGGACCGTTGTGCCATGAAAGTGGGCACGGACGGGACGCTCCTCGGTGCTTGGGCACATGGAGGACGGAAGATTCTCGACATTGGTACGGGGACGGGACTCATCGCCTTGATGATGGCTCAGCGCTTCCCACTGTCGGAGGTGACGGCTGTCGACATCGATAAGGATGCTGTCGGGCAGGCCATAGAGAACGTTTCCGATTCTCCTTTTGGCAGTCGTGTCGCCGTGATAGAGAGAGACATACGCACAATGGAGAGGGGAGAGGACGAACGTGCCTTCGATGCCATCGTCGCCAACCCGCCGTACTTCAATATGTCGCTGAAAAGTCCTGACAGCCGACGCACCACGGCACGCCATACGTACACGCTGAACTACCGTCAGCTGATGGCAGCAGCCGCGCGGCTGCTGGACGACAGAGGAGAACTGTCTGTTGTCATCCCCGCCGACTGCAAGGACCAGCTGGAGAGCGAGGCGCTGCTTGCCGGACTATCGAAGGCCCACGAGTGTGCTGTACGTACTGTTCCGAGGAAACTGCCGAGCCGCTACCTGATGGCTTTCGCCAAGCACCCCATTGCGGAGGTGACATACGAAGAGGGAGTTATAGAGACGGCGCCGGGAGTGCGTTCGGCGTGGTATGTGGAGCTGACGAAGGACTTCTATCTGAATAATTAAAAACAAGAGATATGAAACAAGGAAAAATCGTTACTTTCGGAGAGCTGATGCTTCGCTTCTCGAAGCAGGATAAACAGCGACTCTCGCAGGGCAAGATGTTCTGTGGAAACTATGGTGGCAGCGAGGCTAATGTGGCTGTGTCGCTGGCCATGCAGGGAGAGCAGGTGGAGTATGTCACCCGTCTGCCAAACACACAGACAGGAAAGGCTGGCGCCATGAAACTCAGGGAACTGGGAGTGGGAACGGACTATATCCTCTATGGCGGTGACCGCATCGGTGTGTACTACTTCGAGGAGGCTGCCGGCCTGCGTAACGCTGGTGTGACCTACGACCGCAACGGCTCGGCATACTACTATCTGAAGCCGGGAATGATAGATTGGCAGCACGCACTCGAAGGAGCGGCCGTGCTGGTGGTGTCGGGTATCACAGCTGCCATCTCGAAAGAGGCTGCCGATGCTACCTTTGAGGCTCTCGACACCGCCAAGTCCATGGGCATCGCCATCTCGCTTGACCTGAATTACCGCAAGAACCTGTGGCGCTACGAAGGTGCCCAGCCACGTGAGACGCTACTCCGTATGATGCAGTATGCCGAGGTGATGTTCGGCGACGTCATCGAGTATGAGTTTGTCACTGGCCATCCGAAGATTCCCTTTAAGCCCGTTAGTCCTGACTATGACATGAACCTCGATGCTTACCGTCGTTGGTACGAGGAGCTCCAGCTGTTGGCTCCACGCTGCCGTAAGATGATGATTGGTATGCGCAATGAGCTCAGTTCCAACCACCACTTCCTTACGGGACTGCTGTGGGCCGACGGAAAGATGTATAACGCTGCCATCGTTGATATCCCTAATGTCGTTGATCCCATGGGTGTCGGCGATGCCTTCGTCGGCGGATTCCTTCACGCACTCCGACTGTTTGATGACAGCGACAACCAGAGCATCCTGGACTACTCGTTGGCCGCTGCCTCGCTGAAGAATACCATCGGTGGTGACTTCAACCTGTCGACAGAGGAGGAAATCATGGAAGTGATGAACGACCACTTTACCATTGGTGACATCAAGGTCTACGATTAAGAAGACATAAGTGATTATCATATAGGAAAAAACAAAAAGGAGCATGTCGACATGCTCCTTTTTGTTTTGATGTTTTTTTGTCTGCGCTTAGCAGAGACGGCGGGAACCGTCGCCGATGACGACATCGATGACCTCGGGCTCATGGCCGTACTTGGCAGCAAACTTCTGCTTAGCATCAGTAATGAACTGCTTGTAGAGGTCGGCACGTACAAGGTTGATGGTGCAGCCACCGAAGCCGCCGCCCATGATACGTGAACCGGTAACGCCGTTCTCCTTAGCTAGGTCGTTCAGGTAGTCGAGCTCGTCGCAGCTGACCTCGTACTCCTTGGACAGTCCGTAGTGGGTCTCGTACATCTTCTGACCTACGGTCTCATAGTCGCCAGCCAACAGGGCATCGCAGACGGCGAGGACGCGGTCCTTCTCACCGAGCACGAAGTGTGCGCGGCTGTAGTCCTCTTCGCCCACCTCGGCGCGAACCTCCTCCAGCTGCTCCCAAGTGCAGTCGCGCAGGGTCTCGAACTTACTCTCGGGGTGCTTGGCCTGGATGGCCTTCACCACGTTCTCGCAGGAGTTGCGGCGGTCGTTGTAGGGCGAGCCGGCCAATTCGTGCTTCACCTTACTATTCATAAGGACGAGACGATAGCCATCGGGCTTGAAGGGGAAGTACTTGAACTCACGGCTGCGGCAGTCGAGACGCATCAGACAGCCGGCCTTGCCGAAGACGGAGGCGAACTGGTCCATGATACCGCAGTTTACACCGCAGTAGTTGTGCTCCGTAGCCTGTCCGGCGAGCACCATGTCCCACTGGCTGATCTTGTTGTCGGCAAAGAGATCGTTCAGACCGCAAGCGAAGCAGCTCTCCATGGCGGCACTCGAAGACATGCCGGCACCGAGGGGAACGTCGCCTGCAAAGGCGATGTTAAAGCCCTTGACGGGAGCGCCTAACTTTCTCATCTCCAAGGCAATGCCATAGATGTAACGTGCCCAGGATGCCTTGGGGCCTGCTGGGTCGGAGAGTTTGAAGTCCACACGATCCTTCAGGTCGATGGCATAAGCCATGACGGTGTCCTCCGTGCCGTTGGCGCGCATCTCGGCAATGATACCTTTGTCCACTGCGCCGGGGAAGACGAAGCCACCGTTATAATCGGTATGCTCACCAATCAGGTTGATACGGCCCGGAGATGCGTAGACATTTCCTGTCTTACCGTCGAAATGCTTGATGAAACGGCTTCTTACGAATTCAATATCCATCATAGTAGTTTTGTTTTATTTGTCTTATTTCGCTACGCCGAACTTATAGACGGTCTTCTGCTTGTAGCGCTGACCGGGATTCAGCACGACGCTGGGGAAGTACGGACGGTTGGGGGTGTCGGGGAAGTGCTGTGCCTCGAAGCAGACGGCAGAGCGACGGGGGAACGTAGCACCGTTGGCACCTTTGTAACCATTCAGGTAGTTGCCGGAATAGAGCTGCAGACCGGGCTCGGTGGTGTAGACCTCGAGGGTACGGCCGCTATTGGGCTCTGTCACCTTGGCAGCAAACGAGAGTTCGCCCTCTTCCTGCTTGTTCAGCACGTAGTTGTGGTCGAAACCCTTACCGAACTTGATTTGCTCGTTGTCGGCGTCGATGTCCTTACCGAAAGGCTTCGGTGTGCGGAAGTCGAACGGAGTGCCCTCGACCTTCAGAATCTCGCCAGTAGGAATAGCGGTGGCGTCTGTAGGCAGATAGAAGTCGGCATTGATCTCGCAAATCTGGTTGTCGATAGCGGGAGTAGGATCGGAGGTACCTGCCAAGGCGAAGAAAGCATGGTGTGTCAGGTTGACGATGGTCTTCTTGTTGGTGGTAGCGAGATACTCAATCACCAGCTCGTTCTGATCGGTGAAGGTGAACTCTACGGTCACGTCCAATTCGCCGGTGAAACCTTCCTCGCCGTAGCTGGAGATGCGATGCAGAGCCAGCGAGCGGGGACCCATCTGACGGGCGTCCCATACCTTGGCGTTGTAACCTACCTTACCGCCATGCAGGTGGTTGGGACCGTCGTTGAGGGCCAGCTGGTAGTCCTTGCCGTTCAGCGTGAACTGTCCCTTGCAGATACGGTTGCCCCAACGGCCGATGAGGGTTGAGAGATAAGGCTCGTTGCCGCTGGTGAGCTGTTTGATGTCGGCGTGTCCCTCAATCACGTTTCCTACTTTGCCATCCTTGTCGGGAACCATGATAGCGCAGATAGCACCACCATAATTAGAGATAGCAACTTCATAACCTTTACGGTTCTTGAGAATGTAAAGATCGGTTTTCTTACCATTGATAGTGGTCTGGAAGTCCTCACGCTTCAGACCACAGAGATTCGCATTTTCTGTTGTGTTAGCCATATCAGTTTGCTTTAAGTTTAAAGTATTTGCCTACAAAGGAACAAAAAATAAACCAAACAAACGAATGAAACGGCGTAAAAAACGTTTAGAACAATGTTAAAAACAACTAAAGCGATATTTTCAGGAAGTCTGCGACAACATAGTTACTGCCGCCAACGAAGATGAAATCATTGGCACCGGCATCCTTTAGCGCTGCTTCGTAGGCCGTCTTTACGTCGGGGAAAGCCTGTCCGCTAAGACCTGCCTGCTGTCCGAAAACCAGTATGGACTGCTCGGGAAGAGCCCTGTCGGAGGTGGGACGACAGAAATAATAGACGGCATCTTTCGGGAGCAGCGGCATTACACCATAGACGTCCTTGTCCTCGAGCATACCGAAGACGATGCGCTTGCAGGAGCATTCAACATCGGCAATCTGCTTGCTCAAGTATTCCCAGCCGCCGACGTTGTGGCCAGTGTCGCAGACGACTGTGGGGTTCTTCCTCACCGTCTGCCACCGTCCTATGAGGCCTGTTAGTTCGTAGACGCTTGTGAGGGCTTCGTTCATCTCCTGATTGACCTTGACAATGAACTGGGGCTGCTCGCAGGCGCAGAGATAGCCCTTTTTCATCAATTCGTTTAATACGGGTAGAATGGTGTTGACATTCTTGGGCTGATAGATGCCGCTGAGTTCGCAGTCGAACTCACCGAGATGACGAGTGGCGTAGTGGTAGCCACCTTCAGGACGAGGCGTGCTGCTCAGAACCTCTCCATGTTCTTCAGCAAAGACAATGGGGGCATTGGCCTCCTGTGCCAAGGCCTCGAAGATAGCGTGGGTCTCCGGTGTCGTCTCGCCGATGATGACGGGTACATCTTTCTTGATGATACCGCCTTTTTCCATTGCAATCTGCTCCAACGACGAACCCAACAAGTCGGTATGGTCAAGACTGATGTTGGTGATAAGGGAGACGATGGGGGTGATGATGTTCGTGCTGTCGAGACGTCCGCCCAATCCTACTTCCACGACGGCAATATCGATGTTCTTGTCGGCGAAGTACTTGAAAGCCATGGCGGTGGTAATCTCAAAGAAAGAGGCGCCGATGGACTCGAATAGTTTCTGTCCTTCCTCGACGAACTCTATGACTTCGCTCTGCGGAATGGGTTCGCCGTCCACGCGTATACGCTCACAGAAATCAAGAAGATGCGGAGAAGTATAGAGTCCCACGCGATATCCGGCACGCTGAAGGATGGCTGCCAGCATATGCGAGCAGGAACCCTTGCCATTGGTTCCTGCCACATGGATGGACTTGAACTTAAGGTGGGGGTGGTCGTAGTGGTCGTCCAGTGCCAGACTGTTGTCCAGTCCTGCCTTATAGCCTGCCTGTCCTTGCTGCTCGTAGTTGGCAGTCTGCTTGAACAGATACTGAGTGGTCTCTTCGTAAGTCATCCGCTTGTCTCGTCTTTAGTTGAAGTAGTTCTTGAATTTCTTGAAGATAGTGTCCATCGTCTGCTTGTCGCCCTTGAAGTTGTCGCTGTTCTTGAAGCGCTCAATGGCTTCCTTTTCTTCGCGGGAGAGGGTCTTTGGGACGTAGACGCTGATGTTGACGACCAGATCGCCGCGACCGCTGCCGTAGCCCTGTACGACGGGAAGGCCTTTGCCGCGCAGACGCAGGGTCTTGCCGGGCTGAGTGCCGCTCTCCATCTTTACACGGAGCTTCGTACCTTCGACGGTAGGTATCTCGACGTCACCGCCAAGGGCTGCCGTCGGGAAGTCGAGCAACAGATTATAAATAAGGTCACTGCCATCGCGAACGAAGAGATCGTGAGGCTCTTCCTCGATAAACACCTGAATGTCGCCGTTGATACCATTTCTGCGTCCGGCATTTCCCTTGCTAGGGACGTTGACAACCATGCCTTCGGCAACACCGGCGGGAATTTTGATTTCGACCACCTCGTCGCCCTTGACGACACCTTCACCGTGGCACTCCTTACACTTGTTGGCGATGATTGTTCCCTCGCCACCGCAAGTAGGACAGACGCCCTGTGTTTGCATCATTCCGAAGATACTCTGTGTCGTGTGGCTGATGACACCGGTACCATGACAGGTCTGACACTGTGTACGCTCGCTGCCGGCCTCGGCACCACTGCCGTGACAATGCTGGCAAGTCACGTCCTTGCGAACCTTGAATTTCTTGGTTACACCGCGGTTAATCTCCTCTAAAGTCAGTTTTACCTTCAGGCGCAGGTCGCTGCCGCGATGCTGCTGGGGACGACGCTGTCCACCGCCACCGCCAAAGCCTCCAAAACCATGGCCGCCAAAGATATCGCCGAACATGGAGAAGATATCGTCCATGTTCATCGAGGTGGCGTTGAAGCCTCCGAAACCGCCGTCACCACCCATCGGACCATTGAAACCGAACTGATCGTACTGCTGACGCTTTTTAGGATCGTGGAGGACGTCATAGGCCTCGGCGGCCTCCTTGAACTTCTCCTCAGCCGCCTTGTCGCCTGGGTTACGGTCAGGGTGATATTTGATGGCTATCTTTCGGTAGGCCTTCTTTATCTCGTCTTCTGATGCGCCTTTCTCGACGCCCAGCACTTCATAATAGTCTCTTTTTTGTGCCATTATATTTTATGCATTAAGCATTATGAATTATGCATTTTTACTGACCTACTGCCACTTTGGCGTGGCGAATCACTTTGTCATTCAACTTATAGCCTTTCTGAAGGCAGTCGATAACTTTTCCTTTCTTGTCGTCGCCCATGCCGGGAACCATTGCCACGGCATCATGGACATCGGTGTCGAAGTCGATATTATCCGTCGGGATAAGGCTGACACCCTGCGACTCCAGTATTTTCGTAAACTTCTGATGGATGAGTGTCATGCCTTCACGCAATACCTCGGGATCGTCTGTCTTTGTACCGTTCTCGATGGCACGTTCCATGTCATCGAGGACTGGCAAAATGGCAGAGATAACCTTCTCGCCAGCGCTCATGATGAGCTCGGCACGCTCTTTCAGCGTGCGTTTACGGTAGTTATCGAACTCAGCCACGGAGCGGAGATACTTATCCTTCAGGGTCTCGATCTCCTCTTGTGCCTGTGCCAGAGAATCTTTTTCACCTTCGGTTTCTTCTACGGTTTCCTCCGGTTTGACCGATTCGTTCTCCGTAGTCTCCTGTTCAGTTTCGTTGAGGATTTCCTCCTCTTCCATATTGATGTCTTTCTCTTCCATACGAACTTGTTTTTATGAGTCTTTGCTTTTCCTACAGCAAAAAGTGTGCCATGATTACGCGTACATCTCTGCCTTCTTTACCTTGATGCTTTCATCGTAGATATAATCATCATAGGTTGTCAGCTTGTCAATAGTGCCTTTGGGCGTCAGTTCGATGATGCGGTCAGCCACGGTGTTGATGAACTCATGGTCGTGTGAGGCGAACAGGATGTTGCCTTTGAACTGTATCAGGTTGTTGTTAAAAGCCTGAATGGACTCAAGGTCGAGGTGGTTTGTCGGCGTATCGAGGATGAGGCAGTTGGCGTTCTTTAGCTGCATACGTGCTATCATGCAACGCATCTTCTCACCTCCAGAGAGGACGCAGACTTTCTTCTGGATGTCTTCGTCCTTGAACAGCATACGACCAAGGAATGATTTCATCGTTACCTCATTGCCTGGTCCCCACTGCGACAACCAGTCTACGAGGTTCATCTCCGACTGGAAGAACTCCGTGTTGTCGAGAGGCAAGTAGGCGGTGGTGATGGTCACACCCCATTTGAAGGTACCGGCCTGAGCCTCGCGGTTGCCATTGATGATCTCGAAGAGGGCAGTCATCGCCTTCGGGTTGTGTGACAGGAATACGGTCTTTTGCCCTTTCTCGATAGTGAAGTTCACGTTGTCGAAGAGTACGGTGCCGTCTGCATCGACAGCCTTCAGACCTTCCACCTCCAAAATCTGGGTGCCAGGCTCACGCTCCATGGAGAAGATGATGCCGGGGTACTTACGTGTCGACGGGGTAATCTCCTCAACGTTAAGCTTCTCAAGCATCTTCTTACGCGAGGTGGTCTGCTTTGATTTTGCGACGTTGGCCGAGAAGCGGCGGATAAATTCCTCCAACTGCTTTTTCTTCTCCTCGGCCTTCAGCTTCTGGTTCTGGGCCTGACGCAGGGCGAGCTGCGAGGACTCGTACCAGAACGAGTAGTTGCCCGAGAACAGTGTCACCTTGCCAAAGTCGATGTCGACGGTCTGTGTCGAGACTGCGTCGAGGAAGTGGCGGTCGTGGCTGACCACGAGCACACATTGCTCCAGATTCGAGAGATACTCCTCCAACCACTGCACGGTATCGAGGTCGAGGTCGTTGGTAGGCTCGTCGAGAAGCAGGTTGTCGGGATGTCCGAACAGCGCTTTTGCCAGCATGACACGCACCTTCTCATTGTTGGAGATGTCGCTCATCTGCTTATAGTGCTGGCCTTCCTGCACGCCGAGGTTCTGTAGCAACTGTGCTGCCTCGCTCTCTGCCTCCCAGCCGTTCATCTCGGCGAAAGCCATCTCGAGATCGGCGGCTTTTACGCCGTCTTCTTCGGTCATCTCGGCTTTGGCATAGAGTGCCTCACGCTCTTTCATATTCTTCCACAGGGGCTGATGACCCATCAGTACGGTGTCCATAACCGTAAATTCATCATATTTGAAGTGATCCTGTTCCAAGACGGACAGGCGCTCGCCAGGACCCATCTCCACGGTACCTTTGTTTGGTTCGAGTTCTCCGCTAATGGCACGCAGAAGCGTAGACTTTCCTGCACCATTGGCACCGATTATTCCATAGATGTTCCCGCTTGTAAACTTTAGATTGACGTCTTTGTAAAGTGTCTTTTTTCCGAATTGGATAGCCAGATTTGTTACTGTAATCATTTTATCTTTTCACCTTATTATATTGATAGCGGCTGCAAAGGTACGAAAAAAGTCCCGTTCTGCCAAATAAATCTTAAAAATCACATTGTCTGACGCCGACGGAACTCCGAGCAGGTGATGGCAGTGGCGATGGCGACGTTCAGCGACTCGGCGGTGTCACCTTGACGGAAAGAGGGAATCAGCAGCCGGCGTGTCACCAGCTCCCTGACCTCCTGCGAGATGCCATTGCCTTCATTGCCCATCACAATGATGCCGTCTTCCGAGAGTTCTTCGTGGTAGATGTCGGTGCCGTCGAGTAGCGTGCCGTAGACGGGGAGGGTAGTGCTACGCAGCATTGCCACGAGGTTGGTGTATACCACCTTTACACGGGCAATACTCCCCATCGTGGCCTGCACTACTTTCGGAGACCACGCATCGGCGGTATCCTCGCTACAATAGATGGTGTCAATGCCAAACCAATCTGCAAGACGGATGATGGTACCCAGATTGCCGGGGTCCTGAATGCCGTCAAGGGCCAGACAGAGAGAAGACGGCGTTGGGACGACGTCGTCATGGACGGGTAGGGGGAAGACAGCCAGCACCTGTTGGGGGTGCTGCAGGAAACTTAGCTTACGTAGCTCATCCTCCGTAACGAGTTGTGCGTCAGCCCATTCTTGTGTCGTGGAAAAGATCTGGCAGGGGCGGAAACCGTAGCGTATGAGGTCACCGACCACCTTTGGTCCTTCAGCCACGAAGCAGCCTTCCCGACGGCGGAATTTCTTCATCTCCAGCTGTCGGATAGTCTTGATTTTGTTTTTACTAATCATTTTCAGTGTTAGATTTCTTATTATTTGGTTGCAAAGATAAAAATAATTATTTACCTTTGCAAGCTAAAAGAGAGAAAAGCCTTCCTTGAAACGCCAAATTGTCTGTTTCGTAATGGCAGTAATGCTGGTGTCGTGCTCCGAGACGAAGTACGTACCTGATGGTTCGTACCTCCTTGACGGCGTCAAGGTGCAGGTCGTCGGTGATGGTTATGACGATGTGAATACGGGCCTGCTGAAGAATTATGTGCGCCAACGAAGCAACGCCCGTTGGTTCTCGCTCGTCAAGTTGCCCTTGCATGTCTACTCCCTTGCCGGTCGCGACTCCTCGAAGTGGATCAACCGCACGCTGCATAGCATAGGTGAGCCGCCAGTATTGTTTGATACGCTGATGACACAGTACTCCTGTCGCGACCTGCGTAAGGCTTTACAGAATATGGGCTATCTTCAGGCGGAGGTTGAAATGCTTCCTGACTATCACGGCAAGAAGGTCAAGACGAACTATTTTTTACGCCCAGGAGAGCCTTACTACGTGGGACGCGTTAGCTATCAGTGTGACGATCCTCAGATTTCTCAGCTTCTGGAGCTTGACGACAGTTCCCGTTGGGGAGTGAAGAGCGGTAGTCAGTTCAGTGTGGCACAGCTGGATCAAGAGCGAAAACGTCTGACGCAGTTACTTACCGATAACGGCTATTTCCGTTTTCACAAGGACAACATTACGTTCCTTGCCGATACCACTACCGACTCCCGACAGATTGATGTTACGCTCTGGTTGCATAACTATCGCCAGAACCGTCAGACCGATACCTTGCACACCCGTTACCGTATAGCGAGTGTCAACTTTGAAAGCGGCAATCCCAACGACTCTATTATCCATCTTCGTCGCCGTATTCTCCACGAGAGCAGTCACATTGATGCCGGCGACTATTATTCGGCCACGGCGCTCCGTAATACCTACAATCATTTCGGTCGTCTGGGAGCCGTGCGCTACACCAATATTGCGTTTACAGAACGGCCAGACTCCGCCTTGCTGGACTGTGTCATCCAACTGCAGAACAACAAACCATCGACACTCAGTTTTCAGCCCGAGGGTACTAACACCGCTGGTGACCTTGGAGCCGCCGCCTCGTTGACCTATCAAAACCGTAACCTCTTCCGAGGCTCTGAGCAGCTGAGCATTGAGTTACGAGGTGCCTATGAAGCGATTCGTGGACTGGAGGGTTACAGCAATCAGGACTTTATGGAGTACAGCCTGGAGACGCGACTGCAGTTCCCACGTTTCATTGTACCATTCCTCAGTCGTCAGGTGCGTCGTAATGTAAACGCCACCAGTGAGGTATCGGCCCTTTACGACCTTCAGGATCGTCCTGAATTTCATCGTCGCCTCGTTTCTGCCGCTTGGCGTTACAAGTGGACTCCTCAGAACCGCCGTCATCAGTATCAGGTTGATATGCTTGACCTGAACTATGTTTTCATGCCATGGATTAGCGAGACCTTCCGCCGCCTGTACCTTGATGATGCCAGCAGCCGTAATGCAATCCTGCGCTACAATTACGAGGATATTTTCATCACAAAGATAGGTTTTGGTTACAGTTTTAATGACGGACGTACGGCGTTGAAGAGCAATCTGGAGACATCGGGTAACATACTGAACCTGAGTTCACACCTGTTGGGGTTCAGGCGCGATAGCCACCAGCAGTATCGTGTATTCAATATCGCTTATGCACAATATGTTAAGGCCGATTTTGACATCACTCGAAGCCTGCAGCTCGACTATAACAACCAATTGGTGCTCCATTTCGGACTCGGCGTGGCCTATCCCTACGGCAACTCGTCGGTGTTGCCTTTCGAGAAACGCTATTTCTCGGGTGGTGCCAACAGTGTGCGTGGATGGAGTGTGCGCCGTCTGGGACCGGGAAAGTTCAAGGGACGTGACGGAAGGATAGACTTTATTAATCAGACAGGTGACATGAAGCTCGACCTCAATGCCGAGTACCGTACTCATTTGTTCTGGAAACTTGGCGGTGCGCTGTTTGTTGATGCCGGAAATATCTGGACACTCCGTGAATATAAAGACCAGCCGGGCGGACAGTTCTCGCTGCGCGAGTTTCCCAATCAGATAGCTGTTGGCTACGGAATGGGCCTGCGCTTTAACTTCGACTATTTCATCGTGCGCTTTGACCTTGGCATGAAAGCTATTAACCCCGCCTATGAGGCCGATGACTCAGAACACTATCCCATCATGCATCCGCGCTTCAGTCGCGATTATGCGTTCCACTTCGCTGTGGGGCTTCCGTTCTGACCGTTTTCACCAGCCATTTACCATCGTGTTTCACCAACGTCAATTCTGCCTCGCCGTTGTTGCGAAGCTGCATTGTGCTGCCGATGCTGTCCATCTCCATGTAGTTACTCACCGTCAGACGTATTCTCCACAGCGTGTCGTTTGTCTGATGGTAGTCCGTAATCTCTATGGCGGGCCCTTCCTTCTGGCTGTTCAGAACGTCAATATCTTCCTGGGTGATGTTCGAACCGATGAACGTCAGGAGCCGTGCTGCCTCTAACGTGACGAGTTCTCCGGCAGAGTTAAAGTCGTAGTTGTAGAATGCCTCGGCAAACTGTGTGGCACACTGTTCTACCTCCTTCTGATCTTTCGAACTGTTGTTGCCGCAGGCTGTCAGAAGAGCCAGCGAAAACAGTATAAAAACAACATATTTCATAGTGCAAAGTCTTAATAAAGTACAAAGGTAGTGATTTCATTTGGTTATACCGCCGTTTTTTATTACTTTTGCACAAAATTAACGACAAAATGCTTAGATTCGTATCCTTTGGGAGCGGCAGTAGCGGCAATTGCTACTACCTGTTCACTGAAACGGATGGCCTGATAATAGACATAGGAGTAGGACTAAGAACACTGAAGAAACAGTTTACCGACTATGGTCTCAGCCTTAGTTCGGTTTGTTATGTTCTTATCACTCATGATCATGCAGACCACATCAAATCTGTGGGGAGTATCAGTCATGAGTATCATCTGCCTATCTACGCCTCCTCACTTGTTCATCAAGGTATTGACCGTAACTATTGTGTACAGCGGAAACTGCCGCCCCAGATGAAGAAACAGGTGACCTCTGGCCAGCCTTTCGACCTCGGGCCTTTTCACATCACGCCGTTCCCCGTACCCCACGACGCCAGCGAGAACTTGGGTTATATGATTGAGGTTGATGGTGTTCGTTTTTGCATCATGACCGATGCAGGTGAGGTGACCGATGAAATGAAACCTTTCATCTCATCAGCCAACTATCTGGTCATCGAAGCCAACCATGATGAGGAGATGCTACAGAACGGTCCTTATCCACAGTATCTGAAGACGCGTATTCTCAGTTCTAGCGGGCACTTGAGCAATGCTGATTGTGCGCGTGCCCTTGCTGAGAATATGAGCGAGCAGCTGAAAAAGGTGTGGCTGTGTCATCTTAGTGAGGAGAACAATCATCCTGAATTGGCGCGCAAGACCGTTGAGACGGTGCTGCGGCAGTATGGTATCGTGGCAGGAAAGGATTTTCAGCTGGATATCCTGAAACGTAACAGCCCTTCAGGTATTTTCGACCTGGAGTAACGTAATGGGCGAGCGGGATACGGGAATCGAACCCGCCTCCCAGGCTTGGGAAGCCCGTGCACTACCGATGTGCTAATCCCGCTGAATAAGATTCTTGATTTTTCCTTGAGCCGATACCCGGACTCGAACCGGGGACCCACGCATTACGAATGCGTTGCTCTACCAACTGAGCCATATCGGCAACCTTTGTAGGGTCTTCGTTGTACACCCGCAGGGGCTCGAACCCTGGACACCCTGATTAAGAGTCAGGTGCTCTACCAACTGAGCTACGGGTGCATCACTATTTCAAAAAAACGAGAGGAACTCTGACCTCTCTTGTACACCCGCAGGGGCTCGAACCCTGGACACCCTGATTAAGAGTCAGGTGCTCTACCAACTGAGCTACGGGTGCAACGTTTTTCGTTTTGCGGGTGCAAAGGTACTCTTTTTATTTGATTCCAACAAACTTTTTTATGATTTTCTTCAAAAAAAGTTGAATCTCCCGCTTATTTTCGTCTATCGTGAGGCGTGGAAGCCCTCCAGGTTCACGTAACGGCGTTTCATCATGCGCCTGTAGACGCGTCTCAGCCACCAAGGATGTGCTGCCGTGAAGAGCAGACCTGTGATTATCAGGATAAGGTAGGCTGTGTCGGCTGGGAAGAGGAAGTTCGTAATAGTCACGAGTGCTATTGGCCCGATGAATCCTACCATTTCGATGACAAGCTGTCGTCCGTTCTCGAAATTGGCCTTTCCCGTCAGTTTCTGCTGCAGGGGGAGCGTCTGGTTGTTGTAAATGGCAAGCTCAAAGAGAATCATGTATAGCGGACCAGTGCAAATGGTGAGATAGGCGAACATCATCAGCAGTGTGAACTTGCCGTTGAAAACGGCCGGCAGGAGTACAACGAACGGCACGATGAGAATGAGACAGTGAAAATAGTACTTCGCACGCAGCAGCGACAGGATGTTCTCACGGTGGGTCATCAGCAGGTCAATGTAGTTGCCTTCGGGGCACATCACCTTGACGAGCGACGTCACGCCATAGAGACCGAAGCAGTAGAAACACCAGAAGTTAGATGAGAAACGACCATCGTAGGTCGACGTGTAGGCAATCATGACGCTGAAGACGATAATCAGCACAAGGCTCGACCAGAAACGGGACTTCATCACCTTGTTTCGCATGACGCTCTTCACCTCGAGCTTCAGGTATTCGCCGCTCTCGCCGAAGCGGTTCAGGAACGAGAATTCCCTGACGTGTGTCACGCGGGTTTTCTCGGTCTTTGCTAATTCCTCGTAGACGAAGTGGAACTGCAGCTTGCGATTGAGGACGAACAGCGTCGCTGTGACTGAGACGATAACCAGCAATACCCAGACGGAAGCCCCGTGGGCAGCGTAGAAGTCCAGGACGTTGCCCAACGGCCAAATGAGTCCTGGTGTCCAGGGTAGGGCGAGTACAAGCAGAATCGCTAGCCACCATAGCAGGCTGCGATTCAGCAGCGTACGCATACAGAGGTAGAACTGGCTGTTCATGATGATGGCGGCAATACCAATGGTCAGTGCCAAGACACAACCGCCAATGCTACAACCGCCCGAAGCGGCGATGATGGCATAAGGCAGGAAGAGGGCCGTCCATAGGAGATTGTATGTGGTGACCATTGACGACACCAGGAAGTGCTCGATGACGGTATATTTCGATATGGGCAGTAGGATGTATGGTTTGATGAGCATGATAGGAGTCTGCTGCACCATAAACCTCAGCAAGAAGTCGATGGTGAGGATGATAGGGAGAAAGGCAATGGCGAAACCTGCACCTTCACCCTTTGCACCTAGCCCCATCATTACACCGAAGAAAATCAGGTAGCACACAAACATACCTGCACCGAGGAACAGAAACACTTTTGCAACAACGCCCTGTTCGAAGGCAGGGCTGCGGCGATCTCCCAGTCGCAGGTTTTTCCGTATCAGTCGGAATAGCTCCAGTCGTGTCATCTCAGGTCAATCACTTCAGCGGTGGGGAAGTCCTTAGCGTTAAAGCGGAAGTAGCTGTCGGACAGTGTCTGTTGTTTCAGGTTGCTGACGTCGAAAGTCGTCCAGCTCTTGCCCTGCAGCATCTTTACCTGCGTGGGGGTACTGGTCTTGGCATCGACGGTGATGAAGAGCTCCTGTACCTTCTTTGCCTTCGACTCGGCGGTCAGGTGGACGACATAGCTGTTGCCGTTCTTGCTCATAGTGCTCTTGTACCCCTTCTTATACATATTAATAAAGTTATAGGGGTTCAGCGACTGTAGCTCGCTGTCCTTGGGGTTGCTGACGTTCACCTCGTCGTTGCGAGTCAGGTATGTCCACTGTGTCTTGCCATCGAACCACACCTTCGTGTGCTGCGTGGTGGCCATGAACTTGTTGCCCTTGACGGCAATGGTACCACTGACGGTACCCTGAGGCATGGTGGCCTTGAAGTCGGCCATGACACCGCTCTTGGCGGTCAGTTTCTGGGCGGCCTTGTCGAGCACCTGTGTGGCGGTCTGTGCGTAGCCTGTGGCCGTAGCCATCAGGAGTGTCATTGCAAAAACAATCTTTTTCATCTTTGTTTGTTCTATGAAATTGGTTTATCGGTTTCTGAATGTCATTAAGAGGTTCTCAAGACTCATCTCGTCCTGGATGAGCACCTCGCGAGGCTTCGAGCCGTGTGCCTGCCCCACAATACCTGCCTTCTCCAGTTGGTCCATCAGACGTCCGGCGCGGTTGTAACCTATGGCGTACTTACGTTGGATGAGCGATGTGGAACCACTCTGCGAAGCGACGATGAGCTTTGCGGCGTCCTCAAACAGCGGATCTATGTGTTGTACGTCGAACTCCCCGCCGCTACTGCTGCTGTCCATGCCATCGTCGATGAGGGGTTCGGGCAGCTCATAGGTATCGGGATAACCTTGCTGCTCGGATATGAACTTGTTGATTGCAGCAACCTCGGGCGTATCGACGAAGGCACACTGTACGCGGATGGGGTCGTTGCCCTGTAGGAACAGCATATCGCCGCGGCCTATGAGCTGGTTGGCACCCATACGATCGAGGATGGTCTTTGAGTCAATACCCTGGCTCACCTTGAAGGCGATGCGGGCGGGGAAGTTGGCCTTGATGGTGCCGGTGATGATGTTCGTCGTTGGGCGCTGTGTGGCAATTATCATGTGGATGCCCACGGCACGGGCTTTTTGTGCGATACGGGCTATGGGCAGCTCAATCTCTTTGCCGGCGGTCATGATGAGGTCGCCATACTCGTCAATGACGACGACGATATAAGGCATATAGCGGTGACCATTCTCGGGGTTCAGCCGGCGTTCAATGAACTTCTTGTTGTAATCCTTGATATTACGCTCGCCGGCGGCCATGAGCAACTCGTAGCGGGCATCCATCTCCACACAGAGCGACTGCAGTGTGCGCACCACTTTGCTGGTGTCGGTGATGATGGGCGATGCATCGTCGTCAGGTACCTTCGCCAGGAAGTGCTTGTCAATGTTCGAGTAGATAGAGAACTCCACCATCTTTGGGTCAACAAGCACAATTTTCATTTCTGCCGGATGCTTCTTGTACAGCAGTGAGGTGAGGATGGCGTTCAGACCAACGGACTTACCTTGACCGGTGGCACCAGCCACGAGCAGGTGGGGCATCTTTGCCAAGTCGAACATGAAAACCTCGTTGGTGATGGTCTTACCCATGGCGCAGGGCAGTTCCATTTTCGACTCCTGGAATTTCTTGGAATTAAGTATCGATTCCATCGAAACTATCGACGGTTTGGCGTTAGGTACCTCAATACCGATTGTTCCTTTGCCGGGGATGGGGGCGATGATGCGGATACCCAGTGCCGAGAGGCTCAGGGCAATGTCGTCTTCCAAATTTCGGATTTTCGAGATGCGTACGCCCTGAGCAGGCGTAATCTCGTAGAGCGTGATGGTGGGACCAACGGTGGCCTTGATACTGCTGATCTCCACGCCGAAGTTACGCAGCACGTCGACGATACGGTTCTTATTGGCTGTCTGCTCGGCCATGTCAATATAGGGCTTGCCGTCGTCGTCATACTCCTTCAGCAGATCCAGTGTGGGGTAGTGGTAGTTCTCCAGGTCGCGTTTTGGGTCGTAGGGCTCCAACTCCTCGTCGCCCACGGTGACAAGGTTCCGTCCAGTGGCTGTCTCTTCCTCGGTGCCGGTGTCAATGGTCAACCCCACGTCCACCGAATCTTTCAGGTCCATGGGCTCCATAGTAGTCTTCGGTTGTTTGGTGACGGGAGTCGATTCGATGTTCTTGTTGTCGAAGATGACTATCTGTTCCATAGGATCGTCGTACACCCCCGGATCCTCATGTGTCTCAATATTGTACGTTCCTTCGGGTTCCGTGCCTTCGGGTTGATCGGTGTTGGTGATGTGGAACGATACTTTCTTGAAGAACTGACTGGGGTTCAGTAGTTTGCGAATGAAGAAGATTGTCTCTGCGCTGACATAAGTCAGGAACGCGATGGCCACCAGCGCCAAAAAAGCCGTCAGACCAGGGGCGCCGACGAAACCCTCAATCTGTTGACAGATGTACCGTCCGTGGTCGCCTCCGGGGTTGAAGTGGCTGTCGATGAACAGCGGCGACAGAAATTTGGCAAACATAATTGACGCCCAGATCATGATAATCATTAGCGACATGAACCACTTCAGCAGATTCACCTTATAGATACGCATGAGCCTGAGACCTGTCAGTATCAGGAATACCGGCACCAGGAATACCGCCAATCCAAAGCAGCGTTTTACGAAGAATGATGCTGCGAAAGCGCCGATGGAACCGCACGAATTGGCAAACTCGTGCTGTTGGTTCTGCATCTCGCCGTTGCGCAGCTCCTCTATCATGCTCTGGTCCGCCGCTCCTGTCGCTATGAAGGAGCTGAAGGCCATTATCAAATAGATGGAAACTATCACCAGAAACAGGCCGATGAAGAAGTTGAACCGTTCGTGATGCAGTATATTGTTGAAGCCGATAGCCTCAGCTAACGACGACGCTGTCTTTTCTGTCTTTTTTCTCTTTTTTGCCATGTTTGTCTCGTCTTTCCGGAATTTCACTGCAAAAGTAACTGAAAAAGTTCAGAATCTATCACATTTATCGTTTTTTTTTGTAATTTTGCACTCCGTAAACGATTCTACGGATGAAAAAGACTATTTACAACAAGTTCGACAAGCGGTTAATACCCACTTTGCCCGTTGCTCAGTTCGAAGGGCGTATCGAGGTGGTGTTGTCTGAGCGCGCTGCCTCTAAGGCCGTCGATTACTTGCTCTCACAGGACATCCTTGGCGTTGATACCGAGACGCGTCCCTCATTTCGCCGTGGTGATGTCCACCATGTGGCGCTGCTACAGGTGTCCACCCACGATCTCTGTTTCCTTTTCCGTCTGAACCATACGGGGCTGACGCCCGACATCATACGACTTCTCGAAGATACGACGGTGCCAAAGATAGGTCTGTCGCTCAACGACGATATCTTGTCGCTCCACAGGCTCGGCGCTTTCACTCCGGGCCTTTTCATCGACCTTCAGCACCATGTAAAGGAGGTGGGTATCGAGGACCTGAGCCTTCAGAAACTCTATGCGAACCTCTTCGGACAGCGCATTAGCAAGCGTCAGCAGCTCTCCAATTGGGAGCGCGACATCCTCGACGACCGTCAGAAGAGCTACGCCGCCACTGATGCCTGGGCGTGCATCATGCTCTACGAGGAGCTGCAGCGCCTGAAGCAGACGAACGATTACGAACTTATAACCATTGACGAGCATGAAGCAGATCATACTGAAGAAGGGTAAGGAGGAGAGTCTCCGACGTTTCCATCCCTGGGTGTTCTCCGGAGCCATCCAGCACGTCGACGACGGCGTTGCCGAGGGCGAGCTGGTGCGTGTGGTGAATAGCCACGGCGAATTCATTGCCGTGGGTCATTATCAGCGCGGCTCCATCGCTGTCCGTGTGCTGACGTTCCGCGATGTCGCCATCGACGACGCTTTCTGGCAGGCACGCCTTGCATCGGCACTGAAAATGCGCGATTCCATCGGAGTCTCCGGACGCGAGGGGCACAACGCCTACCGCCTTGTCCACGGCGAGGGCGACCACCTGCCCGGACTTGTCATCGATGTCTACGACAAGACTGCCGTTATGCAGGCCCACAGCATTGGTATGCATCTCCAGCGTCACGCCATCGCCCGCCAGCTGATGACGGTGATGGACGGCCGCCTGGAGAATGTCTACTACAAGAGCGAGACGACCCTGCCGTTCATGGAGCCCGAGAACGGATTCCTCTATGGCGGTAGCGACGACAATATCGCTATGGAGAACGGGCTGCGCTTCTATGTCGACTGGCTGCGAGGCCAGAAGACGGGCTTCTTCGTGGACCAGCGTGAGAATAGAGCTTTACTTGAATGCTATTCACGTAACCGTCGCGTACTCAATATGTTCTGCTATACTGGCGGCTTTTCCTGTTACGCCATGCGTGGCGGTGCCGAACTCGTCCATAGTGTCGACTCCAGTGCCAAGGCCATCGAGCTCACCAACCGCAACATCGACTTGAATTTCCTTGGCGATGCCCGTCATCAGGCCTTCTGTGAAGACGCCTTCAGGTATCTTGACCAGATGGACGGCTCCTACGACCTCGTCGTCCTCGACCCTCCGGCATTCGCCAAGCACCGTGCTGCCCTCCACAATGCGCTGAAGGGCTATACCCGTCTGAATCAGAAGGCTCTCGAGAAGATGCCTGCCGGCAGCATCCTTTTTACCTTCAGCTGCTCGCAGGTGGTCACCAAGGACTATTTCCGCAATGCCGTCTTTACGGCGGCGGCCTATGCCGGACGTAAGGTGCGCATCCTGCACCAGCTCCACCAGCCTGCCGACCACCCCGTCAACATCTACCACCCCGAGGGCGAATACCTGAAGGGGCTGGTGCTCTATGTCGAGTGATTTCTCTTAATGGCGATGGTTAGTGGTGAAGTGATTAATAAGGTTGCCGAGTTCATTGCCCGACACGAGCTGCTGACGAAGAACGGCCTTCATCTCGTGGCCCTCAGTGGCGGTGCCGACAGCGTGGCGCTGCTGCTGGTACTGCAGCGTCTGGGTTACCGTGTCGAGGCTGCCCACTGCAATTTCCGCCTGCGTGGTGACGAGAGTGACCGCGATGAGGCGTTCGTGCGTCAGCTGTGCGAGGAGCGTGGTGTTCCGCTTCATTTAATCCATTTTGACACAAAGACTTACGCAGCGCTCCATCAAGTAAGCATTGAAATGGCGGCGCGAGAGTTGCGCTATGGCTATTTCGAACAGCTGCGACAGGATATCGGTGCCACCGACGTCTGTGTGGCTCACCACCGCGACGATGCTGTCGAGACACTGCTGATGAATCTGCTCCGCGGCACAGGCATTCACGGACTGACGGGCATCCGTCCCCGCAATGGCCATATCGTCCGTCCGCTGCTCGGTGTCAGCCGTCAGGAGATTGTAGAATATCTCGATTCCATCGGACAGCCGTTTGTCACCGACTCCACGAATCTCGTCAGCGATGTCCTGCGCAACAAGCTCCGCCTCGACGTCCTCCCCTTGCTGCGGACCCTTAATCCCCGTGCCTCGGAGAATATCTACCGTACGGCGTGCCGCATGGCCGAGGCCGAGAAAGTCTACAACGCTGCGATGGAATCGGCTAAAAAACGTTTAACCACAGCCGACGGCACCCTCTCCATCAACGCCCTGAAGCAAGAGCCGTCGCCAGAGTTTGTGCTCTTTGAACTGCTTTCGCCCCTGGGCTTTTCGCCCGATTCCATCGAGCGGATAGCTGCGTGTCTCGACGCTCAGACGGGCCGCAGCTTCTGCTCCGAGACCCACGAACTGCTCTTCGACCGCGGACAGATCGTCGTCCAGGAACGTCAGCCGTTGCCACCGTCACTCGTCATCCCCGAGACGGGCGTCTATGTCTATGGTGAGCGTAAGGTACGTGTAGAGCAGACTGCCGACATCACCGTCAGCCGCGCCCCTGCCGTTGCCACCCTCGATGCCGCCCTTGTCCGTTTCCCCCTCACCGTCCGTCCCGTCCGTGAGTGCGACCGTTTCCAGCCCTTCGGCATGGACGGCAGCCGCCTCGTTAGCGACTATCTCACCGACCGTAAGCAGAACCTCTTCGACCGTCGTCGCCAGCTTGTCATCACCGATGCCAGCGGCGTCATCCTTTGGCTTGTCGGTCAGCGCACGGACCACCGCTTTCGAGTAACCGATGCCACTGCCACTGTTCTTCGCCTCTCACTCGATTAGTATTTTCACGCCCTAATGGTAAAAGCTATTCCCAACAATCTATTTCGTCTTCAATCTCAGGTAACAGATTGCGATGGAAGATGGGCTCCTTGATGCCCTGCTGCTTCTGCTTTCGATAATCATCGAGTAGCCGGAAAGCATAGCGCCCTAAGAGTGCGATGGCCATCAGGTTACAGGCCGTCAGGAAAGCCATGAAGAAGTCGACGATGTTCCACACAAGCTCGAAGCTGGCCAGAGCTCCGAAGATAACCATCAATCCGCCAGAGCATAGACGATAAACCGTCATCACCTTGGTATTTTGTGTGATGAAGCGGATGTTCGCCTCTCCGTAATAGTAGTTGCCGATGATGCTTGAAAAGGCGAAAAGGAAGATAGCGACAGCCACGAACATCGGCCCCATACTACCAACCTCTGATTGCAGGGCCGACTGTGTGAGGGCAATACCATTGAGTTCTGGCACCTGATAGAGACCACTGATGAGGATGATAAAAGCCGTACATGAGCACACTAATAGCGTATCAGTAAAGACGCCAAGCGCCTGAATCAGCCCTTGCTTCACAGGATGTGTCGTTGTTGCGGTAGCCGCTACGTTGGGGGCGCTGCCTTCGCCAGCCTCGTTCGAGAAGAGGCCACGCTTGATGCCGTTCATCATCGCTGCACCTATGCCCCCGCCAGCAATCTGTGTAACCCCGAAGGCATCAAGCACGATGACTTTCAGTACATGTGGAATCAAGTCAAGGTTCATGATGATTATCACTATAGCCAGTACCACATAGCCTATGGCCATCACAGGTACCAGGATAGAACTTACATGAGCGATACGTTGGATGCCGCCAAAGACGATGAACAATGCCATTGCTGCTAAGGCGATGCCAACCCAGGCAGGCGACCAGCCAAAGGCCTCCTGCATGGCGCCGCAGATGGTGTTTGCCTGAATGGAGTTATTCGACAATCCGAACTGTAGGGTGATAAAAATGGCAAATAGCACGGCCATCCAGCGCTGTTTCAGGCCCTTCTGGATATAGTAGGCAGGACCGCCGATGAACGAGTCCTTGTGTTTCTGTTTATACAGCTGTGCCAGCGTTGACTCCACAAAAGCCGTCGACGAGCCAACGAGGGCGATGATCCACATCCAGAAGACGGCACCAGGGCCTCCGACAGCAATAGCTGTTGCGACACCTGCCAGATTACCCGTTCCCACACGGGTAGCTACAGAGACTGCAAAGGCCTGAAACGAGGATATCTGGCGTTTCTTACCCTCTTTCTCTTTCACTTTCACTTGTTCTTCGACCGTACTTACTGCAGACTCCGTGAGTAGTCGCAGCATTTCGCCCACCATACGGAACTGTACAAAGCGCGTGTGCCATGTGAACCATAGGCCACAGCCCACCAAGGCAACAATCAACACGTAGCTCCATAGAACATCGTTGACGGCAGTAATCAACTCATTCATGCGTCATTCAAAATCTTCGATTGTCTGTTTTTTCTTCTGCAAAGATACTACGAATTATTGAAAGACGAAAATAAATCCGTGAAAAGGCTGCTTTTCTCCGGGAAAAATAGTATTTTTGCACCATGAAGGTACAATGTCGAGCAATCATCATAGGAGCAACTTCGGGTATTGGACTCGAGGTTGCCAAGGTGTTGGCAGCGAAAGGATGGCAGGTGGGCATTGCCGGACGCCGTCAGGAACTGTTACAGCAGATACAGCGTAAAAATCTTAACATTGTGGCTACTGAACGCATTGATGTGACACGGGCAGATGCTGCAGAACACCTGTTGACACTTATAGGAAAGACTGGCGGCATGGACCTCTACTTCCACAGCTCGGGCATCGGCTATCAGAATCCGGAACTCGACATGGAGCGTGAGCTGGCCACCGTTGAAACCAATGCCGTAGGTATGACTCGCATGGTGGGAGCTGCCTTTCACTACTTTGAGGAGCATCCCGAGCAGAAAGGACAAATAGCAGTTATCAGTAGTATCGCTGGCACCAGGGGGCTCGGAGCCGCTCCCGCCTATTCTGCCACCAAGCGCTTCGTGAACCACTATCTGGAGAGCCTCAGTCAACTCTGCCACATACGCCGTCTTCCCCACATCAGCATCCATGACGTCCGTCCGGGTTTTGTGCGTACAGCCCTTATTAGTGATAGTAACTATCCCATGCAGCTCGATGCTGCCAAAGTGGCTCGGCAAATAGTTAGAGGATTAGAGCGTGGGCACAGCATTATCACCATCGATTGGCGCTATCGTTTGCTCGTCCTCTTCTGGCGTCTCATCCCCCGCTGGCTGTGGGTTAGGATGCGGATATGCGGATAGCATTTCAGGTGTTTTGACAAAGGTCGTGGCTCCATGAGCCTCCAGGAATTCTCTGCTGCGGAATCCCCAAAGTACGCTGATGCAGGGTAGTCCGCTATTGCGGGCAGTAGCGATGTCTACCTCGCTGTCGCCAATATAAACAGCATTGTCTGGACCAACCCCCAACTGGCTTAGCGCCTCACGGATGGTATCGGGGGCAGGCTTCTTACGGATACCCTCGGCCTCATGCTCTCCAACGGCTACATCAATCAGGCCTGAGAAGAAATGGTTACAGAGCGACTTTGTGGCAGCATCGAACTTGTTGCTTACCACCGCTGTGTGGCAGCCCCTTTCCTTCAACGCCATCAATAGTTCCGTAATGCCGTCATAGGGACATGTCGTGTCAAGCGAGTGTTTCATATAATGCTTGCGGAACGTGGCAAAGGCTTCGTCGAACGACGGATTCCGTGCCCCGTCAGGAACGGCTCGTTCCATCAGTAGCCTCACGCCGTTGCCTACCATAGTCCGTACGGCATCGGTGCTGTGCTGCGGCATGTCGAACGAACGCAGGGCATAGTTCACCGATGCTGCGAGGTCGCCCAGCGTGTCAAGCAACGTCCCGTCGAGGTCGAAAATATATGTATTGTAACTTTTCACTATCCAAACCAATTTGTCTATAGAGGACGTGAAGCGAAATGGGTGTGCTTGGCATTTATATCACAGTCGCCATCTTCACAGCAAAAATGATAGTAATAGGTCTGAAGGAAGGTTGGCTGGATTTCCAATCCTAAATCATAGCCGAGATCCTGTTGGACGATAATGCACTTTCCGTCGTACGAACCGAAATAGTCGCCTTTGGGGTCGCTGTTCTTGTAGGTGGCATCCAGAGGAATCCATCCATAGCCTTCCAAATAGAAATCTACCCATACATGGTATCCTCCTGTCAGGGTCAGACATATGTTATGACGTGAGGGGATGCCTTTATATCGCAGCAGATTCACCACAACAGTAGAGAAATCGCCGCACTCGCCACCTCCTGTTTTCAGAATCTGCTCGAGTGTGCGCCAGCTACCGTGTATGTAGCGGAATTGAGTGGCTACAAACTCATAGCAGCGGCGAGCATAGTCCAATGTGTTGGAAGACACCCTCCACAACTCGTCGCCAGTTCTCACTATATAAGGATTAGATGTCACAATATACTCCCCTCTGTCGCCCAGATAACGTT
>Ga0310786_10002312_pt1 | contig 29383 bp, 18 predicted proteins | sample AusTroGonzalo_MG_FD_203881 | JGI IMG/M metagenome (GOLD analysis project Ga0310786, IMG submission 203881) | Bovine rumen microbial communities from tropical cattle in Woodstock, Queensland, Australia - Gonzalo_03 (v2) (version 2) | ecosystem: Host-associated > Mammals > Digestive system >...
CAATGGGGAGGCAATCGATGCTAATGCACAGATTGGCAAGGGCTTGTTCTTGAAAAACCTTTGGGACGGTACCGTTCCTCGTTTTATGGGTCGCTTTGGTGCTTATGCAGACTTCCGTATTTCAAGTCGTGTTTCATTGGGCTTGGAAGTTAATGCAAATACCACCAGTGATTTGTATAACTCTAAGGATGCTTCTAATCTGGATTGGTACTTTAATGCCTTGGCTGGCGTAAAGGTAAGACTGGGTCAGCCTACAAAGAAGGTTGAGAAGAAGCGTTGCTGTCACGAGAAGGTGGTTGAGAAGGTAGTTGAGAAGATTGTTGAGAAACCTGTAGAAAAGATTGTATATCGTGATAGAGAAGTCGTAAAGCGTGAGCCTTTGCGCAAAGACATTTTCTTTACTATCAGCAACACTAACGTTTCTCGTGCAGAGTTGCCTAAGGTTGAGGATATTGCTGCATACTTAAACAAGTATCCTGAATCTAAAGTTGTTATTACTGGTTATGCTGACAAGGGTACAGGTAATACCAAGATTAATGAGAAGCTTGCAAAGAAGCGTTCTGAGATTGTAGCAGATCTGCTTACAAGCAAATTTGGTATTGCTTCAAGTCGTATTACTATTGATTCTAAGGGTGATACTGTTCAGCCATTTGAGCAGAACGATTTGAACCGTGTTAGTATTTGTATTGCCGAGTAATCGGATTATAATCAACTAAATGATAAGCCGTCCTTGTTCCTAGTGATATGCTAGGGACAAGGATGCTTACCTTTATATATATGAGAAGATTCTTTTTCTTGTTTGGCCTTTTTACTGTGATATTTTCTAATGTATTGGCACAGTTTAATGGTGATGGCTTTTATCGTGTTCAGAATTATGGAACTCAACGGTATTTATACATTACAGAATATACGGGTTCTTATGATATGAAACGCGATATTGGCGACTTTGGCGCGTTACAGTTGTTAACCGGACAGGAAAAAACAATCTCTGACCCCTCTTGTATCCTGTATATTAAACAATACGGCTCTCAGATTGATATACAAGGTCAAGGTGTGGGTATTTACCAATTTGTAGATTTACATAGTGTTACAAGCGGAGCTTTTAAAGGAACCTATACTGTAAGCGCAACAGAGTCTGGAGTAACCAAGTATTTGGACGACGAGGAGACAAGTCGCGACATACCAGACGGTGTTGTTGGAACCAACAGAAGTTCGCCATACAGAAATTGGCTCATTCACCCAGTAAATAGTAACGATAGCAAGAATTATTTCGGTATTACCCCACTGCTCTCCGCTAATGGGAAATACTACTACCCGTTTTATGCAGGGTTTCCTTTTCAAGCAGCCTCTACTGGTATGAAGATATACACAGTAGTAAAGTACGATTTAAAATTAGGATATGCCGTATTAAATGAGATTACCGGAGTTGTTCCCTCTAGTACGCCCGTACTTATAGAATGTTCCTCGGATAATCCTTCAGACAACAGGCTGAATCTGGTAGAATCTTCTGCAGCTCCGCTTTCAAGCCGAATGTTGGGCGTTATGTTCAGTAATTATGAACGTAGAAACAAATCTACTTATGCTATTACTGCATACAATGAAGCCAAAATGCGTGTGCTTGGCTTAACCAGTGAGGGTAAGTTAGGCTTTACCACAAACACTCAATACTTGAAGCAAATACAGGGTACATGTTACATACCGTCCAATACTTCGTATTTGTATGTTCCTGAAGGCAGCCCGAGTGAACTGACTATTATAACCGAAGACGAATATAACGAAATTATGGCCAATCAGTATTATACCATTACTTATATGATAGATGGTATAGTCTATAATACTGAGAAGATAAAGTATGGCCAGCCCATAAATGCAGACAATCCAACCCGTGAAGGCTATACATTTAGTGGATGGCAGGGACTTCCTGACAAGATGCCAGATCACGACATCACTGTAACAGGAACTTTTACGGGTATAAAATACAACATCACATACAAACTTGAAGGCTCAGTTTATCAAGTTGTTTCTGTTCCTTGCGGAAGTACCATACCACCTCTTGAAATGACGAAGGAGGGCTATGTGTTTAGCGGATGGCAAGGACTTCCAGATACAATGCCTTCTCATGACATTACCGTTACGGGTTACTTTACCATAGGCACTTATAAACTTATATACGTCATAGATGGCGTAGAATACCAGACGCAAACTTATAAATACGGAGATACGACAACACCGCTTGACAGTCCTTCTCGTGATGGATACACCTTCAGTGGTTGGAGTGCAATACCCTCAACTATGCCAGGACATGATGTTACCGTTACAGGCAGTTTCTCTCCTCTCGTTTATACCATTACTTATATGATAGATGGTGAGCAGTTTGATCAGCAGCAAGTTCCGTGCGGACAAACAATAACCTCACCAATTCCGCCAGAAAGAGAAGGGTATCATTTCAAGGAATGGAAAGGTTTACCTTCTGTTATGACTGCCGGTAACTTGACGGTAACAGCTGTTTATGAGCCTAATATGTACAATGTAACATATGTGGTGGATGGCGAGACGTATAAGATTGTCCAAGTGGCATATGGAACAGTCTTTACACCTATTGCTTTTCCTGTAAAGGAGGGATATAAATTTAGCGGATGGAGCCAAATTCCGGAAACTATGCCGGCAAGTGATATTACGCTAACAGGAACATTCTCTATAGGCACCTACAAGCTCCAATATGTAATTAATGGTGCAGGATATAAAGATTATGTATATTTCTCGCGAGACTATAAGTTTGGCCAGTCCATTACACCTTATAATCGGACTCCGTCGGCAATAGCAGGTTATACATTCTCCGGGTGGGGTGAAGTGCCTTCTACTATGCCTGGACACGATGTAAATGTTTATGGTACCTACAAGGGCAATGATTACACTATCACCTACATGGTTGATGGTTCTGAATACAAAAAGATTACGGTAGCCTGTGGTGATTTTATTCCTAAGGTAGTACCCGCAAAGACAGGTTACACCTTTACCGGTTGGAAGAACCTACCTGCTGTTATGCCTGCAGGTAATATTACCGTTACGGCTCAGTTTACTATCAATTCCTATATGCTGAAATATGTGTTAGTAATTGGTGAAAAAGGAGGGACACAGCTCTTCCGTACTAACAGATTGGCATATGGAGAAGCTGTAACCGCCCTTGCGTCTGCGCCTTCTCTCGTAGGATATACATTTATTGGCTGGGAGACGTTGCCTGCAACTATGCCCGCTTCAAATGTAACAGTTCGCGGTAGATACAGGGCTAATACTTATAAAGTCAATTACTATGTAGCAGACAAGATGGTTCATCAGCAGGAAGTTTCTTACGGAGACTCTATCCCTGCATATACATATGGTATAGGCGAATTGGAAGTAACGGATGCAGATTGGCAAGGTGCAAAGTACATCATAATGCCTGCCAAGGATGTTACATATACTTGTCCTCTGGATATCATAGACGGTATATCTAATGAAGGATTAAAGGCGAATAGAGAAGAATCTGCGGGAGTTATTTGCGATCTCACTGGTAAATGTGTTTTTGCTATGAAGCCCAAGAATATTTATATCGTGAACGGAAAGAAGATATTAAAACGATAATAATTAGAGTAAAATATGTTGAAGGTGAAAAGATTACTGGTTCTATTAGGACTTTCTGTAACACTTTGTGTCTCTGCTCAGGACTATTTCAACCATATGGATTTTGGCGTCAATGTATCCAGCACGGGTATAGGTGCTGATATAGCCATGCCTGTAGGTAATTACGTGCGTCTTCGTACAGGTTTTACCTATATGCCCAAGTTTACTGTCAAAAGTAATTTTGATGTGAAATTTATGGGAAAAGTTTCAGATGAAAAGCTACAGAAGATGAAGGATATGATGGAGAACTTCACTGGGCAGGTTATGCAGGAAAATGTTGACATGCTTATGTCTCCTAAATGTGCCAATTTCAAGTTTCTTGTAGATATCTTTCCCATTCCAGGAAATAAGCATTGGAGTGTAACCGCAGGATTCTACGCAGGTCCTTCGCGCATTGGCGAAGCGGAAAACGACGAATCTGCCATACCAACTCTTTCTGCCGTAAATATGTATAATGCCATGTATTTAAAGGCATATAAGGGTGATAATATTGCGCCTATCGAAGGCGCTTCGATTATTCCGCCAGAATATTATGACAAATTTGTGGAGATTGGTATGATGGGTATGCCTCTTGGAAAGTTTCCCGATGGTAGCAAGGCTGTGATGATACCTAATAAGTATTCTATGGTAAAGGCAACCATGGAGGTCAGTAAGTTTCGTCCTTACGTTGGATTAGGCTATAACACAACTCTGTCAAGAGATGGTAAATGGAAATTGGCTGTAGATGCCGGTGCACTCTTTTGGGGAGGAAATCCACATATATATGTAGATAATGTATATAAAGTAAGTAGCGATCCTGACGAATGTCCTATGACCACTTGGAATAATGAAGAAGGAAGATGGGAAGATATTCTGCCGACACGCATAGACCTTACCCGTGATGTTTCTGAGATTCCAGGAAAAGTGGGTGATATGGTTAATACCATAAAGAAGTTCAAGTGTTGGCCTGTGGTGAGCGTAACATTCTCACACAAGCTCTTTTAACAAACAAATAACCCCGCGAATTTCGCGGGGCTTTTTGTCTTTATGTGAAGTAGGGCTTATTTTACTTCCCAAATATCATTGGTTTCAAGTAGTTCGGCAAAGTTGTGATATTTCTTCTGAGCCTTTACCTCCTCAATCTGGGCGGTTACGCAGTCGTCATAGGTAGGTGCATCTACATCGCGGATTACACCTAAGGCAACTGGCCATTCCATTTCGGCAAGTTTAAGTTGAAGGGTGTTATCTTCGCATTTGGCGTCGTGAACTAACACGTCGGCCTCTGTATAGCCCTCCTCTCCTAACTTCACAGCTTTAACGCCGAAGCCGTCCTGAACAATACCATATTCATTGTTCTCTCCGAAAAGCATCTTCTCTCCGTGTTTCAGATAGATAGCATTCTTAGTACGACCGGCTTTATCATATACAGCGTCGTGTGTGCCATTGTTAAAGATAACACAATTTTGCAGAATCTCGCAAACGCTGGCTCCCTTATGCTCATATGCGGCCTTCAGGACCTCGATAGTGCCAGGTGCATCTGTTGCTACGGCACGGGCAAAGAAATGGCCTCTGGCGCCGAAGCAGAGTTCTGCAGGACGGAATGGATCTTCTACTGTACCATAGGGAGATGATTTGCTGACAAAGCCTCTGGGAGAGGTTGGACTGTATTGGCCCTTTGTCAGACCATAGATTCGATTGTTCAGCAGAATCATGTTTAGATTAATGTTTCTGCGGTTTGCGTGTATAAAGTGGTTACCGCCAATGGCAAGTCCGTCACCGTCGCCGCTCACCTGCCAAACGGTCAGGTTTGGATTGGCAACTTTAGCGCCTGTAGCAATTGCTGCAGCACGACCATGGATGGTATTCATACCGTATGTTGCCATATAGTGAGGCAGACGGCTGGAGCAACCGATACCAGAGATAACGGCCGTATTCCATGGGTCAACACCTATTTCAGCCATTGCCTTGTGCAATGAAGCTAAAAAGAAGTGGTCGCCGCATCCAGGACACCAACGTGGCTGTCCTTTCTTGAAATCATTCTGAGTATATGCCATAATGTATGTCCTTTCTTTATTTGTTCAACAACTGTGTGAAGTTCTCTACTAGCTCAGCAACAACAAAGGGTTGACCCTTAACTTGGTTAAACTGATAGGGAACAAAACCGTCCACCTTCATGCGTAACCAGCCGGCCAACTGACCCATATTTTGCTCTGCAACAACAACCTTGGGGTACTTCTTTAATACTTCAGCGGTGTTCTTGGGTAATGGGTTGATGAACTTAAAGTGAGCCAAAGCTACCTTCTTACCCTGTGCACGCATCTCGTCCATTGCAGCGTGCAGGTGGCCAAACGTACCACCGAAACCTACAATCAGAAGGTCGGCATCATCCTTGTCACCCAGCACCTCCAAATCAGGAACCTGAATAGCATCAATCTTAGCTTGACGCTTACGAGTCATCAAATCATGGTTCTCTGGGTTTGTGCTGATGGCACCAGTCTTGTCATCCTTCTCCAGTCCACCCAAGATATGCTCAAATCCCTGACGGCCAGGAACTGCCCAGTAGCGTGTGCCGTTTTCTGCACGCATATATGGCGTCCATGTACCCTTCAACTCTTCGGGAACGTATGGAGGATTGATGGTAGGATATTCAGTCAGGTTGGGTAGTTTGAAAGCACCAGAACCGTTGGCCACATAGGCATCCGTCATCAAGATAACGGGTGTCATATGCTCCAATGCCATCTTACAAGCAGCATAGGCAGCATCAAAGCAATCTGTAGGACTTGCTGCAGCAATCACAGGCATGGGACTTTCACCATTACGACCAAAGAGAGCTTGAAGTAAGTCGGTCTGCTCGCTCTTGGTTGGTAAACCCGTAGCAGGACCGCCACGTTGTACGTCCAACACCACTAAAGGAAGTTCCATGATGACAGCCAAGTTCATAGCCTCGCTCTTTAGGCAGATACCAGGACCACTTGTACTTGTAACTGCCAATGCACCAGCAAAAGAAGCGCCTAGTGCAGAAGCACAGCCGCTGATTTCATCTTCGCACTGAACGGTTGTCACGCCCAAACTCTTATGTTTTGAGAGCTCGTGCAGCACATCAGTAGCAGGTGTGATGGGGTAGGAGCCCAGATAAAGCTTCAGTCCAGCCTTCTCTGCGGCAGCAATAAAGCCGTATGCGGTAGCTTTGTTTCCCGTAATATCCATATAGCGTCCGGGCACCTTATTCTTTGTTTCGATGCGATAGACGTTAGCCACGCTGCTATGTGTATTGTGTCCGTAGTCATATCCAGCCTGAATAACCTTAATGTTTGCCTCTGCAATGCCGGGCTTCTTGGCAAATTTCTCTTTCAAGAAGTTAAAGGCAACATCCAGATCGCGGTCAAAGAGCCAGCATACCAAACCTAACGCAAACATATTGCGGCATTTAAGCATACTCTTTACATCCATTCCGCTATCTGCCAGACAATCTTTAACCATGGTGGTCAGCGGGCATGCAATCACGCGATCGGGGTCGATGCCCATCTCGTTCAGATAGTCTTCTGTCTTAAACTGGGCCTTCTCCAAATCTTTGGGACCGAAACTGTCTGTATCAATAATAATTGCAGCATCGGGTTTCGCAAATTTGTACTGTGTTTTTAGGGCTGCGGCATTCATTGCCACCAAAACATCACACTGGTCTCCAGGGGTGAACACCTGGCCTGCGCCAATATGAACTTGAAAACCACTTACACCCGTCAGTGAACCCTGCGGGGCACGGATGTCTGCAGGATAGTCGGGGAATGTACTGATACTGTTACCAACGGTAGCAGAAACGGTAGAGAAGATATTTCCAGCCAACTGCATACCATCGCCAGAGTCGCCAGAGAATCTTACTACTACAGATTCTTTTTCCTTAATCTCCATGTTAGTCTTATTTTTGATTCCTAAATTTTCACTATAAAAAAAGTACCCCCGCCGGGAATCGAACCCGGATCGACGGTTTAGGAAACCGTTGTTCTATCCATTGAACTACAGGGGCATCTCGCTTTGTGGGTGCAAAGTTACAAATAAGCAAGCAAAGAACCAAAGGAAAAAATGTTTTTCTTTACACTTTCGGACGGGAGGAAGTTTGGTATGGTTAAACCTGTGGCTAAAGGCTTATTTTACTCTCTCAAATAGCAAAAAAAAGGGCTGTATAAATACAGCCCTCTGCATTAGATTTTTCAAGCTATGGTCATGCATCGCTTGTTTGCACATGGCAAATGTAAGACTATATTCTGCAGCGGAGAAATATATTCGACGAATTTGTTTATTTTACAGACGAATCGACGTTTTTTGCCTTTTATGCATTTCCGCCAGAATTTCCTATTGGCATGCCCTTAGCTTGTGGAGTTCTTTTAAAACTGATATTGTTTTGTAGTATCTGTCCTGGGTTGATTAGAGGGAGAATTTGTTTGGGTATTCCTGCTTCTTCTGTGCGTATGGCCAAAATGCCACGGGCTGCGCCTATGGTCATATCTGCAATATGCTGTACCAATCCTACGGGCAGAATCCATTGGTCGCCATTTAGATCGTACATAGCACTCCAGCCTTCTCTGGCGAACTCAAAGACAGTCTGTACGCCTAAAATCAATTGTGTAATGTCGTTTTTTTTATATTCAAAGTTTGTAACGCATCTGACAATGCGTTTTTCTGTGTCACAGTTAAACTGCAACTGGTTGTTCACCTGAATTTCACCTTCGGGCCATTGTTTAGAAAGGTTTACAAATTGCAGTTCCTGTACATCAACCAGTCTGAACTGAATTTGAATCTGTTTTTGTTGTTCCATATTGTTATCTTATTGTTGATCGTTAGTTAAAGCTTAAAGACTATTTATGTGCCTTTATTGTCATTGCATTCAAGTAGTAGAAGCGGTTTTTGCTGTTGTTTCTCTTACCTGGAGCCACAATTATGGTGATTTTTCCGTCGTCTGTTGGTCTTACATTCTTTATAAGAGCCGTGTGACCTGTATTATTTGCTGCTTCCACACCGCCTGTGTATTGTTGGTCCCCTTGAAGAATAAACTCTGTTTCTCGCCAATCTTGACAATCCTGTCTCGATGCAAAGATGGTGAAGTCGTATTTCAGGTCAGGATTCAGGTGTCCCAAGGTAATGGTGCAGGAGGCCTTGGGCTTTTGGCTACCGAAACTCTCTGCTGCATATCCCCACATACACGTTTTTGAAACGGCTGCAGGCATTAGCATGTTTGTCGTAGTATAGGTGGGGCCGTTTGTATTGGTCCCTATAAAAGCATTGGAATGAGTCAGGGTAATGCCCGTTACATTCCTGTTGGTATCTGTAATCCAGGTAAAGGTACGCATAGCTGGTGTTATTGTGTTCCAGTCGCTACTCTCGATTCTTTTTTCTGCAAAGTTTAGCTTGATAAGACCTGAGGGCACAATATCGTTCAGAGCCGAGAAACCTTCGCGGTCCAAATTCGTAACCTCGTAGGGATTCAGAATGGCAGCATGAGCGGACACCTGACAAGCATGAGCGGCAGCTTTGTCAACGCCGTCTGGTTTGTAGTTCAGCCCTACGGGTGAGATACCGGTAAGTGTTTCTAACCATGTGCAAGCTGCGGTATAGCGACCGATTTTTAGGTCCAGATGATAACCGTCGCGATTCATATTATCACCCAAGTAGGTTGTACGAGCATTTTGGATGGCTGTGCCACAGGGGACATTAAAGGAAAATTCTGGGTGCATTATTTGTGTCCATTGAACAGCATATCGGATGCTGTCATACATCACATCTTGCTTACGGCTATAGTTTGCAAAGCCGCTGTGATTAGAGTCCTTAGCATAGGCCCACGTCATATGCCAGCCATAACGTACATCCTGTCCGGTCTTTATGCTATCAGTATATTGGATAAGTTGGGACAGAAAAGGCTCATAGGTTGTTGTTAATCCGCTGTAATGGCTTGCTTGTTGAAAGCTGATAAAGTCCCACTGCTCGTCAGTTATGATGGGTGGAAGCAATGCATGTGTTGTGTTTGTGCGGACACCGTTTACCACTTTACGATATTCGTAAACATCATGTTCTTGGGTCAAGTCTGTCCAGTGTTGTTCTAGGCTTTGCCCGCCCTTGTAGGCATTACCAATAATCATGTGGACACCTACCTCTTTTGCCAATTCATACAGATATTGCTCTACTCCGTCTTGTGAGAAACTGTTGCCTATTGTTAGCAGTCTTATAGTATCCTTTCTCGTCGGCTCCGTTATTATCTCCTCTTGTGCTTTGGCGTACAGAGTAGAGAGAACAGCCATTATAAACAGAAAGCGTTTCATCCTTTTCAATTTTGTTGACTGCAAAGTTACGAATAAGCGAGAGATAAATGAAATAAAAACACGTTTATTTCTTTATCCGAGCGAAAGTAAGTTGGAGAAAAGACTCTTGTTTTTTCTATTTAGTTGACAAGTTGACAGATATAAACAAACAACGTGTTTACTTGTCAACTTGTCAACAATTAATCATTTCTCTATTTGATTTATAGCAAAGTTATAAGCACCTAAGTTGATGGCTTTACTGGCTCCTAACTCAGAAACCATAATGGCAACTTTACGCTGAGCTTGGTACAGCACCTTCTTGTCGGTGTGGGGCACATTTACAAAGACATCCTTATCCTCAAGGAAGGCTTTCCGTTGCTCTGGATCTTCAAAGTTGTAAACCTCGGACTGGAGTGTTGGGAGTAGATTGCCTGTAAAGGTTCCTGCAGGACGGGCAAACTCTTCCATCATGCCGGGAAGAATCCACTTGGAATTTGCTGATACGCCACCGCCGATAACAACAATACCGTCCACGATATTCAATACATTTACCAGAGCGGCAGCTGTTACCTGACCTAACTGACGGAAGCTTTCCTGAGCGGCCTTCATGTTACCAGGACGGGTACCGTTGGCAATCTCGCCGATATCCTTGGGAGTAAGGTCGCCAATCTCCTCATGAGACATCTCGGCATACACACGGCGTACGGCACGGATACTGACGCTCTCCTCTGCAATTACAAAGGGATACATACCGTTGCGCATACACCACACATCACCGCCGCAACCATTGTCGCCTGTCAGCAAAACCTTATCTATTACCACGCCGCAACCGAATCCAGTTCCCAGCGTTACACCTATCATATTCTTGTAGCGTCGCTTGCAGCCTGCCTCCTCCAACGCTTTGTTTACGCGTGGAAGAGCTCCAGCTAAAGCTTCTCCATAGGCAAACAGATTACCGTCGTTATTCACAAAAACGGGAATGCCGAATACACTTTCCAAGTAGGGGCCCAGGGGTACGCCGCCACGGAAAGACGGGAAATTGGGTAGGTCACCAATCACACCGCGCTCATAGTCGGCAGGACCAGGGAATGCAAAGCTGATGGCCACGGGCTCTACGTCCAGTTTCTCCTTAATGGTGGTGAATCCCTGAACCAAAGTTGCCAGACAGCCCTCGGTGTCGGTTGTTACGGCCTTTAGGCGCACGGGTTCTACTATCTCCTCGTTGTTGCAAATGGCAGAAAACACAAAGTTCGTTCCGCCTGCATCAAGCGTCAGCACAATTTTCTTGTCGTTACTCATAATGTCAGATTCATTAGTTTTAAACTCAAATGTGGTGGCGGTAGCTAATAATTCTACCTTAGTTACTTGCAAAGTTAATGAAATAAACGTACTTTTGCGCAAATAATAAGGTTAAAACATTCAAAAAGATGAAAAAAAGCATTTTATGTGCCATGATACTTGTAGGTAATGCAATCTGTCAGGCACAAACCAACATTACCCCCGATGTTCTAAAGACATTACAAGGAAGCTATACAGGAACGCCTACAGAAAAGGCACTTCGCAATGCTATCAGTAACGTGGGCATTGCTAAGATGGCAGTCAATCAGGAGAATGCCGGAGCCAAGGACAAGAATTTCAGTATAGAGATTAAGAATACAGGCATAACTGACCAGAAGAGCAGTGGCCGTTGCTGGCTCTTTACAGGATTGAATGTGTTGCGTGGTCGTGCCATGAAGAAGTTGGATACCAAGAACTTTGTTCTTGGCCAATGCTATCTGTTTTTTTATGACCAGTTGGAGAAGAGCAACCTGTTTTTGCAAGGTGTTATTGATACACGCAAGCAGCCCATCGACAGCGAGATGGTACGCTGGCTCTTCCAGCATCCGCTTTCTGATGGTGGCACCTACACAGGAGTTGCTGATTTGACCACAAAGTATGGTGTTGTACCTGCCGACGTGATGCCCGAAACATACGTTAGCAACAGTACCAGCGAGTTCTGTGGCCATCTGAAAAGAAAGCTCCGCGAGTTTGGTATCACCCTGCGCGAAAAGAGCGAGGCAGGCATGAGCGAGAAGCAACTGCAGGCCTTGAAAGTAGAGCAACTCGGTACGGTTTACCGGATGCTGGTAATGGCTTACGGCGTACCTCCTACACAGTTTACGTGGAAGGAGAAAACATACACTCCCCAGGAGTTCTTCAAGACCTATTGCATCAGCGAAGGTGAGGACTTGAACAAGGATTATGTAATGCTCATGAACGACCCCAGTCGTCCCTACAACAAGGTTTATGAGATTGATTACGACCGTCATGTTTACGACGGGCACAACTGGCTCTATGTGAACCTGCCCATCGATGAGTTGGAGAATATTGCTATCGCCTCATTGAAGGATAGCTGTCAGATGTATTTCAGTTGCGATGTAGGCAAATTCCTGGATCGAAGCGTGGGTATTGCTGACATCAAGAACTATGACTACGGAAGTCTCCTCGGTACCACCTTTGGCATGAACAAGAAGCAGCGCATCCAGAGTTTCGATAGCGGTAGTACGCATGCTATGACCCTAATGGCTGTAGATTTGGATGGCGAAGGCAAAGCCAAGAAGTGGAAAGTGGAGAACAGTTGGGGATCGGATAGCGGTCAGAATGGTTACATCATCATGACTGACGAGTGGTTCCGCGAATATATGTTCCGAGTGGTTGTGAACCGTAAATACTGTCCTGCCTCTGTTTTGGAACTCTTGAAGCAGAAGCCCACCCGTCTGCCTGCATGGGATCCTATGTTTATGCCAGAGGAAAGCGGGGAATTATAATTAAACTGCCCAAGCCCCTGCTTGCAGTTCCCTCCCATTTGGGAGAGGGTTAGGGAGGGGGGTCAGATATGGAAACAACAAGACAAAATAAAATAGCCCGACTGATTCAGAAGGAGTTGAGTGATATCTTTCAGAAGCAAACCAGCGCCATGCGAGGCGTATTAGTAAGTGTGAGCGCTTGTCGTATTAGCCCAGACCTTAGTATCTGTCGCGCCTACCTAAGCGTGTTCCCTAGTGAACGTGCTGAGGAGATTGTGCAGAACATCAACAACAACCAGAAACAGGTTCGGTATGAATTGGGCACCCGTGTGGGAAAGCAACTGCGCATCATCCCCGAGTTGAAGTTCTTCCGTGACGACTCACTGGATTACGTTGAACACATCGACGACTTGCTAAAGCGTTAACGGTAAACTGTCAATGAACTTACCGTTCTTCATCGCTCGTCGGTATATCTTCAGTAAGAAGAGCCACAATGCCATAAACATCATTAGCGGCATCTCTGTGGTGGGTGTGGCCGTTGCCACTATGGCGTTGGTATGTACGCTGAGCGTCTTTAACGGCTTTCACGACCTTGTGGCTAGTCTGTTTACAGCCTTCGACCCTCAGTTGCGCATTACGCTTGCCGAAGGAAATACTATCCAGGAGAATGACGGGCGTTTGCAGCAACTGCAGAAACTTCCATGCGTGTCCGTCTATACGCCTGTCATGGAAGGCCAGGCTATGGTGGTGACAGGCGGGCAGCAGCATGTGGTGACCATTATGGGTGTGGCGGATAACTTCAGTAAGCAGACGCATATCCAGAAGATTCTTTACGGTGACGGCTCTTTTGTCCTTCATGCCGATGTCTTGGAATATGGTGTGCTGGGCATTCAGTTAGCAAGCAGACTGGGTCTTGGAGCCGATTTTACAGAACCTTTGCAGGTATATGCTCCCAAACGGGGAGAACGTGTGAATATGGCCAATCCCTTGAGTTCCTTCAACCATCAGGAGTTGCAAAGCCCGGGTGTTGTCTTTATGGTTCAACAGGGAAAATACGATGCCAACTACATTATCACCAGTCTGGGATTTGCCCAAAGCTTATTCGACCAGCAGGGTCGCATCTCGTCAGTTGAGGTAAAGTTGAAGAAGGGCGCTTCCCTCTCGCAGGCTAAGAAGGAAATCAGCACGCTCTTGGGCGAGAAATTTTCCGTTCAGGATCGTTATGAGCAACAGGATGATGTGTTCCGTATCATGCGCATCGAGAAACTTATCTCATATTTCTTCCTTACCTTTATATTATTGGTGGCCTGCTTCAACATTATCGGTTCCCTTTCCATGTTGATGATTGAGAAGAAACAAGATGTGCAAACACTTCGCAGCATGGGTGCAACCGATAGACAGATATGTCACATCTTTATGTTTGAGGGTCGTATGATTAGTTTGGCCGGAGCCATTATCGGTCTTCTTTTAGGTCTTCTGCTCTGCTGGTTGCAGCAGGAATACAGTCTCATCACCATGGGCGAGAGCGAGGGCAGCTTTATTGTAGAAGCCTATCCTGTAAGTGTTCATCCTCTGGATTTGGCCATCATCTTCGTAACCGTCCTCTTGGTTGGCTGGGCTGCCGTATGGTATCCTGTAAGATACCTCTCCAAGAACCTTTTATAATTTCAAAATGGGCTAAGACCTAAAACCTCAATCATGAAAACGAAATCATTTGGAAAATACCAAAGAACAATGAAGAACAAGCTTTTCTTATTCCTCCTCTTGGCTGTTGTCCCCTGTTCGGCCAAGAAGATGTCCAAGTACCTTTTTACCTATTTTACGGGCAATGCTCCCCAGCAAGAACAGATATGCTATGCTGTCAGCGACGATGGCTTTAACTATACACCTCTTAATGGCGGAAATCCCATTTTGTCCAGTGACAGTATTGCTTTGGCAAAGGGGGTACGTGATCCACATATTCTACGTTGCAAGGATGGCTGGTTTCGCATGGTTGTAACAGATATGCGTTCTTCGTTGGGCTGGGCTAGTAACAGAGGAATGGTGCTTCTTCGCTCTCGCGATTTGATTCACTGGGAACATCACACGGTACACTTTCCCCAACGTTTCAATGGTACTCATTTTGCTCATGTTACCCGTGTTTGGGCTCCACAGACGATTTTCGATAAGAAGGCTGGTAAGTATATGGTCTATTTCTCATTACTGACAGACGATGGTTATATTCCATACGACCGTGTTTATTGGTGCTATGCCAATGCTGATTTCAGCGATTTGGAAGGAGAACCGCAGGTTTTGTTTGATTTTCAAGCGCCTTCTATAGATACGGATATAGTGCAGGATAAGGATGGGCTTTACCATCTGTTCTTTAAAACAGAGGCCGATGGTAGCCATAAAGGAATCCGCCAATATACATTCTCTGATTTGCACCATCCGGAAACCTGGACATTGCATGATGGTTTCTGTGAGACAACAAAGGACGACGTAGAAGGTGCAGGTGTCTTTCCTCTTATAAGCGGAGGTTGGTGTCTGATGTATGATTGCTACCGCAATGGCCATTATCAGTTTACCAAGAGTCCGGACCTGAAAACTTTTACCTTTGTACAGAACACGGAGACAAAGGGACTCTTTACTCCTCGGCATGGAACTGTGATTCAGATTTCTGCGAAGGAATACAACCGTCTGCTGAAAGCCTTCCCTATATTATAATAGAAGGTTGTAAAAAGGAAAAACACATTTATTACGAATGTATGATTGATTTTTTTACATTTCTTGTTACAAAAACACAACTTGTGCGTTATAATAAAAAAGAGGAATGTAAAAGATGAGCAGAAATTTCCTGATTGAGGCCTATCAGATGCTGCGACGAAGGTCGCGGTACGATGGTTTGCATGACAGCGAAGATGCACTTAACGATGCTTTCTGCCAGTTATGGGGCGGTTCATACGACCCCGCATCAGTTCTCGAGGGTGAAAAATTACTCTCTACAGCAGCTCATCGAAGACAAATAAGCCTTTGGCGAAGGGAAACGAGCCATCCCAAGATGCCGCTTGATAAAATAAATGTAGTCCAATCGCCACCGGATACAGATGTTCACGAAACATTTGTGCAAGTAAAAATGCTTATAGAAAGTCAACTGACACCTCTTCAAAAAGAGATTCTAACCAGGCACGACATCAATGATGAGACCTACAAGGAAATAGCTAAAGACTTGAGGATGCAGGAAGCTGCCGTTAGAATGCAGTTGAGCAGGGCAAGAAATATAATCAGAGAAACTTATAAAAAATCAAGGAAATGACACAGCACGATTTATCTTATTGGGAAGACATGGCACAGCGCTACTTCTTGGCAGAGACTTCCGATGAGGAGGAGCACATGCTGCGTAAATTCCTTTGTACACGCGAAGCTCAGGATTCTCGTTTCGACGAAATCAGGGCAACTCTCTCCTACCTACATGTAAGCAAGGCTAACCGTACTCTGTCCTCCAGGCGTTCGCTTAGAATATTGGCCATTGCGGCTTGTTTAAGTGCTATTGCCTTCTTAGGTTGGTTTCAGTATCAGCAGCAGAACATCAGCTGCGTCCGTATTGCTGGTCAAAGTGTAGAAGCCGATGCCTCCTTGCTGATGGAGCAACAGTTGACGGAAATGTTTTCATCTACCAACCCATAATGTCCCATGAAGAAGATTATTGTTCTTATACTGATTATGCTGAGCCCGCATATTGGTTTGTGGGCACAGAAGGGATTTAGTGTTCAGGTGGCTTTTGATGAGTTTTCGGTAAAGAAAAATGCCACGGAGGTAGTTATGAGTGGCAAAAGGCTTAAGGATTTCCATCTGAGTTATTTTCACAGTCTGGAAATCAAGAATCCTGCGGCTTCCGATAGGCAACGCATCACGTCGCTCGTCAAGGCAGATGCAGCACAGGCTATTACACAAGAAGAAAACTCAGGGCATTGCTTTTATGAATTGCCAAACAAAAGCCTGCACGCCTACATTCTCTACCGAGATAATGGCTCCACCCTCACCCTTATTTATATTGAGGGAAAGGCCAACCTTAAACAGATAAAGCAGTATTTCCAGAAAAAACAGAAGTAAATATGAGACATCACGCATTACATATCGTATTATTATCTTTCTTTTCGGTTCTCTCTTTTCATTCTATGCAGGCAGCTGAAGAGGATAGCCTCCAGTGGGACTTCACCGACCTTTTTCTGGGTACGAAAGCAAATCCTGCTTTACCGACGTCGTTGGAAGGTTGGAAAGATCATCTTGAACTCTTTGGAAAGAATATTCCGCAAGAGGAAGTGTTTGTACACATGGACAACACCTGCTACTTTGCCGGTGATACACTTTTCTTCAAGGCTTATGTTCGTCGGAGTGATACTGGTAAGCTCACGAATCTTAGCCAGTTGCTTTATACTGAGCTATGGAATCAGGAGGGCTATATGTTGGAGCGCCGTCTGGTAAAACTGAAGGATGGACAGGGCACAGGCTCCTTTGTGCTTAATGATTCTATTTATGGTGGTTTTTATGAACTGCGCGCTTATACCCGTTGGCAGCTCAACTGGGGTGAATACCAGCACCCTCACACCTGGCCTGCTGAGCAATGGTTTTTCAATAAGAAAATGGCAAAGGAGTTTTATCGTGATTACGAGAAACTATACAGTCGTATTTTTCCCATTTATGATAAGCCCGCCACTCTGGGACTTTATTCTCATGATATGACGGAACGTCCCCATATGAGATACTTTCGCACGGCAGTCAGGAAGGCTGCTCCTGTAGTGAATCTGTATCCAGAGGGAGGGGTTCTTGTCGAAGGCACCCGTGCACGTGTAGCCTTTGAAGCTAATGAGGCTGATGGAGAGCACATATCGGGTGTCATGCGTCTATACGGAAGAGGCGGACAACTCTTGCAGGAGCAGCGAACAGAGAATCGCGGTAGAGGTACATTGGAGTTTACTTACGAGCCGGATGTCACCTATTCAACTGTTTTCACCAGTGACAGCAATCAGGTTGTTCGCCAACGAATGCCCAAGGCAGAGAAAGATGGATGTGCCGTCCGTACTGATGTTATGAATAATCAGCTGTTGCTCACTTTGCAACCACGAGGCGAAGCTGCTAACGAGACGTTAGGTGTTACGGTAACGATAGGTGGTGCTTTGCATTACTTCCAGAAATTCCGTGCCGAGGACACACAAATCAGTATCCCTACAGACTCCCTTCCCACGGGTGTGGCGCAAGTGACCATTTACAATGCACAGGGACGTGTGTATAGCGATCGTCTTTGCTTCATTCTTCATCAGCAAGACATTACAGCCTCTGAGATGCATTTTTCCGGCATACAGCAGAACTATGAGCCCTTTGATTCTATCCAGATATCTATAGAGAATCCCCAAGCAGCAGGTTCCACCGTTTCTTTGGCCGTTAGAGATGCTGCTACGTCAGAGTACCTCTATGATAGCAGCAATATTCTTACCGAGATGCTACTGTGCAGTCAGATTCGCGGCTTTGTAGAGCAACCAGACTATTACTTCGAGAAGGACGACGAAACACATCGTCGTCACCTCGACCTTCTGCTGATGGTGCAAGGCTGGAGGCGTCATAACTGGATAACAATGGCCACCCCTGGCATTTTCCGTGTGAATCATCCATTCGAGAAGACACCCATTTACTTTGGTGCCGTTTACCGCTATCAAGCTATCGGGCGCGAAGGTTTTGACGGTTGGGGTAATATGATGGATCAAGAGGTTAAGCATTACGACTTCGCCCGTCCAGAGGGCGGCGAATGGTTTTCGCATAGAAAGGCACGTAAGCCGCAAGGCATTATTCCACTCTTGGGGAATGCAGGAGAGGCACGAGATAAGCACAATGCTTACAGCTATCTGCTGAAGGACAATGAGTCGGCAGCTTTTGATGGGCGCAATTATTACGATGAGGGTAATCTTCGTCGCGAAGTACGCGTGCATGCCGAATACCATAAGCCAACCGACGTGGGTGTGGAAAGCGTTTTTGGTGATCTTACCACCAAGAATGGTCGCTTTGTCCTTGAGTTCCCGAGCTTCTACAACCGCTGCACCTTGGATTTGTCTGCTTCAGATACCACCAAATGGGATGAGCCGTTGACAGCCACTCGCAAGGGACGCCGTCTGCTTCGCAAACGCGAAAAATTATTGAAGAAGGGGAAACCGGTTCCTAGCTTGGAGCATCAGTGGGTAAAGGCTACAGAGACAGACTACCCCGAGTTCTACGTTCGTCTCACACCTTATTATCCACGTTTCTGCAAACCCTTCAGTTTCTATCATACTCATGTGGCACCGCCACGCGAAGGAACTTTTCTGATGTCCAGCCTTAGAGACGAACATACGCTGGCTCAGGTTACGGTGCGCAGCAAGCATGGTGGATTACGAGCATACGACAGTTCGCATCCTGCAGTCTCCCGTGATGCCTATCAGGTTTTCAACGAGTGTATAGATGCTGGTTTCACACCCGGATGGTTCGCTGGAAAGAACACGTTCTCAAAATGGGTGGAACGCCTGTTAGTGGGAGATATGAATATGTACAGGCAATATAAGACTTACCAAGATGCAGTTGAGCTTAATCATTACAAATGGCACACTTTAGCCACTTTAGGAGCTATGCCGTCTCATTCATATAATGGCCCTGTTTATGGTGAATCGGGAAACGCGAGTGCGGTGGAAAAACACAGTCCCACAGCCGACGACCAAAGGGCGTTACGCTATGCATGGAATGAATCTGGTGGCAATTACTTAAGCTGGATCAATATGGCAGGAAACAGATACAATTCCAGCCTTGGCTGGAGCACTTCCAATCAATTCGCTTACTCCTTTACCGGATTGGACGAAAAGACTATGTCGCTGAACGACCTTAGTTCTCTGCGCTCGGTAAACCTTATCACGGATTATGCTCCACGTATGGAGGGAAGCCCACGCTATTCGGGGGCTAATCAGCCAACGGTGGATGTAGGCTTTGATTTGCTCTTGCAGGGAAAAAAGGAACGCGTAACGTATCGCGACCGTCACTTTGTTCTACAAGGATTTGATGTAAGCCAGGAGTTTTATAGTCCTTGCTACCGAAACCGTCCGTTGCCAAGCACAAAAGATTATCGTCGCACACTCTATTGGAACCCAAATCTCGAATTGGATGAAAAGGGACATGCTGATATCAAGCTCTGGAATAATAGCAATTCTACCAGTATCACTATAAGTGCCGAGGGCATCACACCTACGGGAAAGATTCTTACTGGCATCAGTTATCCAGAGGACAGGTAAGAGTTGAGAGTTGAAAGTTGAGAATTGATGAGATATATTCTTACCATATTATTTTTAACCCTTTCGGGCTTCGTCTTTGCTCAGGAGAAGTTGGACTCCCTGAGTGCTGTTGTTCGAGATGCAGACACGGGAGAGCCCATACCATATGCTAATGTGTATGTTTCTGCAAACTGCGGAACTCTCAGTAACGACGATGGCGAGTTTTGCTTATCGTGTCTGCCCTCAGAGACTGTTTCTATTTCTTGTATAGGCTATCAGCGCGTCAGTTTCCGGGCTTCTAATCTTCCTGCAGTCATCTGCCTTCGTCCCATCTCAACAACGCTTAAGGAGCTTACAATCAGTAGGGGAGATGGGATTATATATCAAATGGTTGACAAATTACAGCATGAAGCCAAGAAACATCGTAGGGCAGTTTCACAGTATTTCTTTCGTATGGCCATGCGATACCCGGGAACGGATGAGTTGGCCGAGGCTTTCCTAAGCGCTAAATCATGTGTACAGATTCGAGACCTCACCTTCCATAGTGGCAATCGTGGCCAACTAAGAAACGATCTGCTCGAAGGACCCAGCCTGACGGGACTTGTACGCACAAACATGCACATCTTCTTGCGATTGTCACCAGTCTTAGTCAATTATGATATCTGGAATGCCACTATTGTTCCTGCTGAAATTGTTTTTAGCAAGGTGAAAAATCTATATGAACTCTCCTGTGTCCAGATGACCGAGGAGGATGGAACAGAAATCAGTAAGGTTCGTTTTACTGCCAATCCCGCTATTCTCTCACAGCCCATTTTAGATGGTACCATGTATATTGACCGTAAACGTAATCGTCTCTTGCGTTTTGATGGTCAGGTGCACGGCCTGCAGGTTATACTCTATGATCAGTCTCGCGAACAGCATTTTATCACGGGAATAGACTACTCCATGCATGTAGATTATCGGCATGATCATGGATTTACAGAAATCGCAAATATGTCAGGAGTCATCAGCAAGGATAGTGTTAAAGTACGTCTCTTGCTTTACAACTTGGGTGATAAGAAATTAACCTTCAGAAAGTCTGTCCGTGTTCGCGACAACATGATGAGTGCGATTGATGAGGCTGGGATTGATTCTACCCTTTGGATGGTCAATAACATTGTTAAGCGAACGCAGGACGAGGAGCGTATCGCCTTTAAGGATAGCACTTTTTGGTCGGCAAATAAATCTAAGTATAATACCCCGCTTTCTGAACAGGAACAACGCACCAACCAATATCTAAATGAGGCAATCCGCCAGTTGATGGACAACGCTATGCCACTGCGGCGAACGTTTAAGCCATAAGCCGTTTTTTGTCTTATTATCGAATTATCCCTCTGTGCAAAATAGCGAAACGAGGGGTTGTTTCACCCCTCGTCACAGCACGGAAATCCAGTTTACACAAAAAGGAATATCGGTGTATGTTGAAAGCCTTCCCCGTAGGGAATAATCAATGTCTTAGCTCTGCAAATCTTCCCAGTTTCTTAGGTTTATAAGCACTGGCGTTCACCTCTACCATGGGGAATAGCAAGGATTTAGGATGAATAACGGATTGTTCGTAATCAGCCGTATTCTCTTTAGAAGCCCAGATATCACCCTTCAAATCAGAACTAGAAGGCACCCCCATGCTATACGATCTAACGTGTTCCTGCTTCCCCGTTTTAGTATTTATACGTATTGCTCCCTCATACCCAAAGATGTAGGCGTATTCCAGATGCTGTTCCTTGGCCATTGAGATAAGTTTCTTTACAAGTTTATCTCGACTCATTGTTTTGTTAAACGAAATGCGGAGTACACCAGTTTTGTTATACCCATAATATTCTTGCGAGGAGGCCACCCATTCGTTTCCTGTTGACTTTAAGACCTTGGGAGAAGGCATTCTGCCTGCAAGTTGGTTCACCAAGACACCATTCCGAATCAGTTCGATGGTTGCGGGACGTATGCCGTCGGCATCATATTTGCGGTATTTGAACAGGCGGTGGCCATTGAAAATAGAATCGTTACCCAATTGCCATACAGACATGTCCTTACATACCACTTTCTTGCCTAACGATTTATATGTGCTATCATATTTCCTGTTCCATAAATTCAGGTCACAAATTACATAGTCAGAACAAGCTGATTTGCCTGTTCTTTTATCCATAATTGCCTTCCGTGCCATGTTATCTTCATACAAAACGGGACCCTGATAGTCCTCATCTTCTAACAGAACAACATCTTTATTAATCCAGTCAGAAGCAATTCTCCTTACCCACGCTTTCAGGGAATCTGTTGGGGGCAAGTCATCCACATCGTAATACATGGATTGAGGGCTACAACTGAAGGCACTCCCATCGGGAGTAACATAACAGGCATTTCCATAGATGCGGACTTTCTTTATGGGAGTACGCATACGCAGGCCTTCACTCGTCATACGATATGCATCCTCGTAATCAAGTCGTCCGGAAATACGTGTATCACACAACTGCGGATAATCCTTGAAGACTGCAGACAAGGTGTCTACCAACAGCTTCAGAGTCTCTGCATCCTTCTGATAGTTGGTTAATGCCGATTCACCAATAAAATTGCCGGCAGGCATCGTGGGCCATTCGGGGATGCTGTCGTCAAGGAACTCCTGAGCCCTCCACTCCTTTCTCGACTTATAATCATTATATACCTTGTTAAACACGTATGATGTGCAACGCCACAGACTTTTTCGCAAGTGATTATAACTGATTTCGTTTGGCAAAGCACCTATGCCTTCGCTATTCTTACACATTTTCATTGCATCACCCACAACAAGTCTAACCTTACCATTATTCCTGATATCATCCTTGGTATAAACTTCACATGAACCCAATGATGATCTTACATGAGCTGAACCTGTACGGTAGACTATGTAATCCAAGAAATATGGCTTTGTTCCATCCTTCTGCTTCAAGCTGTCCATACTGCGCTTCATCTCATCCTCCATAGCGCGAAAGATGACAGAATCTGTATCCATTCCGCTCAGCTGCTCTTTTGACAGAGAGGTTGGGCTTGGCAAAATACGATTTTTCTTTTCTTCATTCTTTATGCATTGTGTCTCCATCTGTGAGATATAAATCATAGGCGCAGTTAATGACACAGGCACCCATCCTGACGGTGCCCCGCATCTTCCGTTTGAAGTATAGATCTTACCACCAGCAGCCTTGATGTTGCTGAAAGCCGTCAGCGGAGTACCTATGAAGGAAACACCACGTACCAGTGAGTCGGGCCTGCCGTCGGCATATATCTTGTAGGTCTCAACAGGTACGACATTAAAGGATGATATATTGTTTGTGTTGTTACTGGTGGTGGTCCATCCGTTGCTGACGCTGTGGATGTAATACCCATATTCCTTATTATCCTCCTTCAGTTGCTGGACGAACATTTTACGCAGCTGCTCTTCTGTGTACGGATGGTTGGTCTCTATCAGCAGGTTGGACTGTCGGGGAATGGGTTTCTTGCCGAATTCTGCACGTCCGTGTCCATTGCTGGGTGCATCCTCATTTTTCTGAGGTAAGACATGCAGAAAGTTTTTCATGACACCATCCTTAATACATTCCACCCGTTGTGCCTTGGTACCTTCATCATCATACTGGTAGTATCCGTCAAGGGGTGTGCCATTTAGCTCCTTAAGGGTGGGGTCGCAAGTTACGCTTATTTCAGAGGACAACACATTCTTTCCCATCATGGGCTTGAATTCTGAGTCATCCTTTTCCAAACGATGTCCCAAAACCTCGTGAAAGAACACTCCTCCGGCATCACCCGAGAAAAGAACAGGACCGCTGTAAGCTTCTGCCATAGGAGCCTTGCTCAATGCATCGGCGCGTTCTATAAGGTCAATCATGGTCTCTCGCAGCGTATTCTCATCTGGAAGTTCTGATTCGTTATAGGCAAAGAAGTTCTTGAACATCGGACACGCAGTTCCCTTCTTGTCTTTTACCGTCGCGTATAACCTCACCCAAAAGGTTCTGCTGTTAAAGACTACTTCTGTTCCGTCAGATTTCACTATGTATTTCCTTTTGTCAGTAAATGAGAAGTTTGCGGTACAGGTGGCTTCTATGCTATCCTTTTGGGTCAGGGTAATCCTGTTCAACAGAGCCGTCCACTTATCCCTGTCAACTTTATATTCGGACAGAGGCGCCTCGTAGTATTTCTCTGGTTCTATCACAATGGTGCTTTTAGTCGAATCTTCCTTTTCGTCATTTGATGATTCCAGATTCTTCTTCATCGTATTATACTTATCACATAAGGCGTTCCAGATAACATCTTTAATAACTGCAGTATCATTCGTTAAAGGCAAATCGTTCTGGTTGCCAATAAAAGAACCACCTCTACCTTGATAGGATTCCGTCTTATCAATCCGCATTGTAGGGGATAACCTGCGCCACCCTGTTTCGTTTACAGAAGAATATCCCATATCACTATGGATTGAGATGCCCTTCTCTTCCAAGGCATTCAGCGATATTTGATTAACAGGTACAGAGTCCTTTGAAAGGTGAGAATAGTAATAGTTCACCTCGTTTTTCAGTACTCTGAGTAAAACATCCTCGTCAGATGTATTATTGGCAAACGAAGCACCGCCAATCGCTGCAAACAGCGCAACGCAAATAATCTTTTTCATTGTTTTTGTGTGTCCTTTCTTCTTGTTTTTGATTTTTCTTGCAACAAATATACTACTTTCTTACTTTATTCGTCAAACAAAAAGACGAAAAAATAACAAAGACAAAGAAATTAATGTTTTTTTATTAGGCCTAGAAAAATAAACTCTTAGGTTAGGGAATTTTTTCTGCCTAACTTAGGAAAAAAAATCGGCATTCCGCGATGCTGTTAATAAAAAGATTAACGGTTCTGCCATTTGGCTATCATCCTATAGTGTTTTATACAAGAAAAAGGCTGGCCGATATTTCTTCAGCCATCCTTTTTATATAAGGATAGGGTAAAACAAGCGCGGGCATCTTTTCGTCACGAAAAAATGCCCGCCAGACTAATCTTTAATCTCTCAAAATTCTTTTTACCTAAAACTAACTAAACGAAATATCTTTTGCTTAACTGCTTTTTCTATAAACAAACAAGTAGTGTACCATCACGGTGCTTACTATTTTTCAGTATGCAAAGTTAATGGATTTCTTTTTGTCACATAAGTTCTTGAGTGACAGATTGTCAGATTTTGCGTTTTTCTTGATTTATGTCAATTCCTAAAAAGGAGTTGCCGCTCTGCTCTGAGGTTAAAGTAGTTATCACTGCGTCCAGAAGTAATCGCAAGCGCTCGAAGCAAACGTGTTTTGGCTTATGAGGAATAAAAACAAATGGATTTATTTTGTATTCCGCTCACTTAGTCGTAACATTGACTGTCGTCGAAGTTACTTCCGTTCGGGAATAAAAATAAATCTTTATTTATTTTGTATTCCGCTCACTTAGTCGTAACATTGGCTATCGCCGAAGATACTCTCGCTCGGATAAAGAAATAAAAAAATGTTTTTATTTCGTTTATCTCTCGCTTATTCGTATCTTTGTCCCCCGAAAAAGAGAATATACATAATTATAAAATGGCAAAAGAGTATAATTTTAGAGAAATAGAGCAGAAGTGGCACCAGAATTGGGTGGCCAACAAGACGTACAAAGTGGTGGAGGATGAGAACCGTAAGAAGTTCTACGTGCTGAACATGTTTCCTTATCCCAGTGGTGCAGGATTGCACGTTGGTCACCCCTTGGGCTATATTGCCAGTGATATATATGCACGTTACAAGCGCCTTCAGGGCTTCAATGTGCTGAACCCTATGGGTTATGATGCTTACGGCTTGCCTGCTGAGCAGTATGCTATTAAGACAGGTCAGCACCCCGAGAAGACTACATTCCAAAATATCGACCGCTATCGTGAGCAGTTGGATAAGATTGGTTTTAGCTTTGATTGGGACCGTGAGGTACGTACCTGTACCCCTGATTACTATAAGTGGACTCAGTGGGCGTTCCAGAAGATGTTTAAGAGCTTCTATGGCCTCACCCCTAACCCCTCTCCCGTGGGCGAGGGGAACCAACAACCCAAGGCACATCCTATTGAGGAGCTGATTGCTTACTTTGAAAGGAAGGGAACAGAAGGACTTGATGCCTATAATATAGCACAGGGTGAGGAACTTAGCTTCACGGCTGAGGAGTGGAACAGTTGGGATGAGAAGAAACAGAGTGATGTATTGATGAACTATCGCTTGGCCTTTATGGGTGAGACGATGGTGAACTGGTGTCCTCAGTTGGGCACCGTGTTGGCCAACGATGAGGTGGTGAACGGTGTGAGCGAACGTGGCGGTTACCCTGTGGAGCAGAAGAAGATGCGCCAGTGGTGTCTGCGTGTAAGTGCATACAGCCAGCGTCTGTTGGACGGCTTGGAGAGCATTCAGTGGAGCGAGAGTATCAAGGAGACGCAGAAGAACTGGATAGGCCGTAGCGAAGGTACAGAGGTACAGATAAAGGTGGCCGACCAGGATGTGGACTTCACTATCTTCACTACTCGTGCTGATACGATGTTTGGTGTTACCTTCTTCGTGCTGGCTCCTGAGAGTGAGTTGGTGGACAAGGTGACTACACCCGAGCAGCGTGCTGCCGTGGATGAATACATTAAGTACGTGAAGGGTCGTACAGAGCGTGAGCGTATGATAGATCACACTGTGACGGGAGTATTCTCTGGTGCTTATGGTATCAACCCCATTACGGGCGACAAGTGCCCTATCTATATTGCTGAATACGTGTTGGCTGGCTATGGTACAGGTGCTATTATGGCAGTGCCTGCGCATGACAGTCGCGACTATGCTTTTGCCAAGCATTTCGATTTGCCCATTATCCCATTGGTTGAGGGCGCAGATGTAAGCAAGGAGAGCTATGACGCTAAGGAGGGAATTGTGATGAACTCTCCTGTGAGCCCAGATAAGAGTGTGGAATATGATGGCGAAAGCCTGAACCTGAATGGTAAGACTATCAAGGAGGCTATTGCCGAAACCAAGCGTTTCGTGAAGGTTCACAAGTTGGGTCGCGTGAAGGTAAACTACCGTCTGCGTGATGCCATCTTCAGTCGTCAGCGTTACTGGGGTGAACCATTCCCAGTATATTACAAGAAAGGTATTCCTACCATGATTCCTGAGGAGTGTCTGCCTATTGAGCTGCCTCAGGTAGATAAGTTCCTACCTACAGAAACAGGTGAACCTCCATTGGGTAATGCTACTAAGTGGGCATGGGACGAGAAGAACAAGAAGATTGTTGAGAAGAGCCTTATAGATGAGGTGAATGTATTCCCTATAGAGCTGTACACCATGCCTGGCTTTGCCGGTTCCAGTGCATATTATCTTCGCTATATGGACCCCAAGGACGATGAGGCTCTGGTAAGCGAGAAGGCTGCTTCTTACTGGCAGAATGTTGACCTCTACGTGGGAGGTTCCGAGCATGCTACAGGTCACTTGATATATAGTCGTTTCTGGAATAAGTTCCTCTTCGACTTGGGTGTCAGCAAGAAGGATGAGCCCTTCCAGAAGCTAATCAATCAAGGTATGATTCAAGGTTGGTCTAGTTTTGTTTACCGCCTGCGTAATACCAATAAGTTTGTAAGTTTCGACCTCTTGGAAGAACAGTACGATGAGGCTAAGAAGAAGAGCTTCTACTACTATCAGGGTGCTGAGGCTGACCCCGTATATGCTGATATCAGCATGGTTAGTGGCAATGTCTTGAATGTGGAGAAGATTCGTGAATGGACGCCAGAGTTCCGTGATGCTGAGTTCATCCTGAACCAGAATGGTCAGTACATCGTGAGTCAGGCTATCGAGAAGATGTCTAAGTCTAAGTATAACGTAGTGAACCCCGATGATATCTGCGAGAATTACGGTGCCGACACATTGCGTCTGTACGAGATGTTCCTGGGTCCTATCGAGCAGTCTAAGCCTTGGGATGTGGCAGGTATAGACGGTTGCTTCCGTTTCCTGAAGAAGTTCTGGAGTCTGTATTGGGACAAGGACGGCAACCTGGCAGCAGATGATTCAGAGGCTACAGCCGACAATATGAAGACGCTTCACAAACTCATCAAGAAGGTTACTTCAGATATCGAGGAGTTCTCTTATAATACCAGCATTTCAGCCTTTATGGTGGCAGTAAATGAGTTGTCCGGCCAGAAGTGTCGTAGCAAGCAGGTATTGTCTCAGCTGCCTGTGCTGATTGCTCCTTTCGCTCCCCATATAGCAGAAGAACTCTGGGAGGCTTTGGGCAACAAGACCAGCGTGTGCGATGCCAAATGGCCTGAGTTCGACGAGAAGTTCTTGGTGGAGAGCAGCGTGAAGTTGGGCGTTCAGTTCAACGGAAAGGTACGCTTTGCTATGGACTTCCCCGCTGATGCTACACCAGATCAGATGGTACAGATGGCTACCTCTGCTCCCGATGCCCAGAAATATCTGGATGGAATGCAGATTGTAAAGACCATTGCCATACCAGGCAGAATTGTAAACATTGTAATAAAGCCTCAGGCTTAAGGAAAAGAGCACTATGCCAAAGGTAAATTATCGCAGGTTATGGGAGTTCATAGTTGACTTCATGGCCATAAACATCGGAATGGCTGTTTATGCCCTTGGGTGGGCAGCCTTCCTGTTGCCCTATCATATCACTACGGGTGGTATGACGGGTATGTTTGCCATCTTGTACTATGTGACAAAATTCCCGATAGCAGCTGCTGTACTTATCTCAAATGCCATTTTGCTTGTTATCGCCTTCAAACCATTGGGTTGGAAGTTCGTGGGTAAATCGGCATATGCAACCATAGCCCTGTCTTTCTTTTTGGAAATGGGACAACAGTTAATGACTGATGACTCTGGCAGTCTGATGCAAATCTTAGGTGAGGGTCAGGACTCTATGGCTTGCGTCTTAGGTGCCATTCTGAATGGTTTAGGCATTGGCATAGTATTCCTTGCTGGCGGCAGTACTGGTGGATGGGATATTATAGCTGCATTGGTAAATAAGTACAGGAACATCTCGTTCGGCCGAGCTTTGCTATATCTCGACTTCCTGGTGATTGGTTCCTGTTGGCCTATCTTCCACGATTGGCGTATGGTGGTATTCGGTTATGTTACGTTAGCCGTCTATACCTACGCATTGGACATGCTTATCAATAGTGCCCGTCAGGATATTCAGTTTATTATCTTTACCCATAAGCCGGAGGAGATAAGCCAGCGCATCATTACAGAAACGTGCCATAGTGTAACGTTAATGAATGGCGAGGGCTATTACAGCCACCAGGAGATAAAAGTCCTAATTACCATAGTCCACAAACGTGAATCAGTACAAATTTTGAGAATGATACAAGAGACAGACCCTGCTGCTTTTGTCTCTCAAAGCAGAG
>Ga0310786_10002315_pt1 | contig 29358 bp, 23 predicted proteins | sample AusTroGonzalo_MG_FD_203881 | JGI IMG/M metagenome (GOLD analysis project Ga0310786, IMG submission 203881) | Bovine rumen microbial communities from tropical cattle in Woodstock, Queensland, Australia - Gonzalo_03 (v2) (version 2) | ecosystem: Host-associated > Mammals > Digestive system >...
ACGGGTTGTGGCGCCAGCCGCACTGCCCGGTAGCTGCGTTCGGATGAGATAAGCGCTGAAAGCATCTAAGTGCGAAACTCACCTCAAGATGAGGCTTCATTCAAGGGCCGTCATAGACGATGACGTTGATAGGCCGCAGGTGTAAAGTCGGCAACGGCAAAGCCGAGCGGTACTAATAACCCGATACTTTCCGGACTTACTTGGAATAAAAAAACAAAGAAAGAAAGGCGTTGAGCTTGATTCAGTGTGTCAATCCCATACGGTGGACGCGCCCAGATGGCGGTCCTTCCGGAAAGAGATTGCGGTGATTATAGCGTCGGGGCACACCTCTTCCCATTCCGAACAGAGAAGTTAAGCCCGACCGCGCCGATGGTACTGCCCTACAGGTGGGAGAGTAGGTCGTCGCCCAATACCATAGAAGCCCTGTCAATGCTGACAGGGCTTTTTTTGTTTTCTAACTCCTTAATATTTTTATACTTTAACACACGTTATATCAAAAAAAAATGTAACTTTGCGCCCTATTGTATTCAAAATATAAAATATTATAAATCAATTAATTATACATCAATGAAAGTTTATCAAACGAAAGAAATCAGAAATGTTGCCATCATCGGCGGTAACCGTACTGGTAAAACCACCTTGGCTGAGGCTATGGCATTCCACGGCGGCGTCATCAGCAGACGCGGCACCGTTGAGGATAAAAACACCCTCTCCGACTACCGCGAGGTAGAACTCGAAAGACAACAATCCATCCAAAGCTCCGTTCTCTATGCAGAGTTTAACGGCGCAAAAATCAATATGGTGGATTGCCCTGGTTTCGATGACTTCATTGGTGAAACGATTTCCGCATTGCGCGTGATGGACACCGCTCTCATGGTGATCAACTCACAAAATGGTGTCGATGTGGGTGCTGAAATCCAATGGCGTCACACGAAAGCCACTCATATTCCTGTTATTTTCGCAGTCAACCAACTTGACCACGAAAAAGCAAACTTCGACGAAACCCTTCATCAACTGAAGGAATATTTCGGCGGTAGCGTTATGCCTTTCCAATATCCTGTGAACGCTGGTTTCGGCTTCGACGCTGTGATTGACCTTCTTCAAATGAAGATGCTCAAATTCCCGGCAAACGGCGGTAAAATGACGGTGGAAGAAATCCCCGCTGACCAAATGGCTAAGGCTGAAGAGATGCACAATGCCCTTATCGAAGCTGCTGCTGAAAACGACGAAGCTTTGATGGACAAATTCTTCGAAGAAGGTACGCTTTCTGAAGACGAAATGATCAAAGGTTTGAAACTCGGTATCGCTAACCGTGGTACTTTCCCGGTGATTTGCGTCGCTGCTAAGACCGACCAAGGCGTTGATCGTCTGATGGACCTCATGATTAAGAACTGCCCGAGCCCTGATGAAGGCCGCACGATGAAGGCTACCAACGGCAACGAGCATAAATATGATGCAGCTCAACCTTTCGCTGGTTATATCTTCAAGACCGCTATCGAGCAACACCTTGGTGAAGTTGCTTTCATCAAGATCGCTGACGGCGAAATCAAGAAAGCTGACGATTTGTTGAACACCACCACCAATACGAAAGAGCGTATTTCTCAGCTGCTCGCTTTCGCTGGTAAAAACCGCGTGGAAGTGGAGAAGGCTGTGGCTGGTGATGTCGTGGCTACCATTAAGCTGAAATCCTCTCCTACAGGCACCACTTTGGTGGCTAAGGGCGACGATGTGATTGAACCCACCATCTTCCCGGATCCTAAGTTCCGTACCGCTGTTAGAGCCGTCAACAGCTCTGACGATGAGAAACTGGGTGCTGCTTTGAACGAAATCCGCAAGACTGACCCGACCTTCCAAATGGAACAGTCTAAGGAACTGAAACAAATGATTATTTCCGGTCAAGGTGAGCAACACCTCAACATCGTGAAATGGATGATTGAGAAGCTCAACAAGATCGAAATCGAATACTATGCTCCGAAGATTCCGTATCGTGAGACCATCACGAAATCTGCTGAGGCTATGTACCGTCACAAAAAACAATCCGGTGGTTCCGGTCAATTTGGTGAGGTTCACATGCTCATCGAGTCTTACTACGAGGGTATGCCTACTCAAACCAAATATCCGATCCGTGCTACGGAAACTTACGATCTGCCTTGGGGCGGTAAGCTGATTTTCAACAACTGTATCGTCGGTGGTGCTATCGATGCACGTTTCATGCCCGCTATCTTGAAGGGTATCATGGAGAAGATGGAAGAAGGTCCTCTGACCGGTTCTTACGCTCGTGACATCGTGGTGAACATTTACGATGGTAAAATGCACCCGGTTGACTCTAACGAGTTGGCATTCAAATTGGCTGGTCGTAACGCCTTCAAGGAAGCCTTCAAGAACGCTGGTCCGAAGATTCTGGAGCCTATCTATGACGTTGATATTTTCGTTCCTGCTGACCGTATGGGTGATGTGATGACCGATATGCAAGGTCGTCGTGGTATCATGATGGGTATGGACAGCGAAGGTGCTTTCCAAAACATCCACGCTAAGATTCCGTTGGCAGAGATGAACAAGTACTCCACCACGTTGAGCTCCATCACTTCAGGTCGTGCTTCTTACAGCATGAAATTCGCTGAATACCAACAGGTTCCTACCGAGGTTCAAAGCGAAATCATCAAGAAATACGAAGAAGAGAACAAAGACGAAGAATAATCGTCATTGTCTTACCAATAAAAAACCCGACAGCAATGTCGGGTTTTTTTGTAGGTGGTTAAATCTTCTCAGTTGTTCGCGGCAGATATCGCCGAAAAGTCGATTAATTTTGCGAATTAGGGTTGTCAGAATTGCCCATTTTGGTTGTGTCGTCAAAGTTGAGGCTTCCCCCAGAGTCTATCTCCACAGTCCCATTGAACTGAACTGTTGCACCGGGATCGATGGTTACTTTGCAGCCTGTTCCTATGTGAAGCGTCGCACCTTCAGACAACTCATAGTGGCTGCCTGATTCAAACACAATACTACTGTTCTCCGTCAGATGCAGCACCGAGGCACTGTCTTGGCGGAAATAAGAACCGTTTTCGCATCTCCAATATGTTTTTCCGGCAAACAGTCCCGTCTCAGGGTCTCGGGTGGGTTGCGCCACCGTGCGATTTTGCGCCAGGGTGATGGTGTTCCCTGCGGTAAGTATTGCGGTATCCTTGAGTGCGATTTTTCCCGTCCAACGCGCATTGTTGGTGATCTCAAAGTCGTCCCAACGAATCTTCACCAGAAAGTTTCCCGTACCTTGTATTGGAAACATCTCTATACTCAGCCCTGTAAGATAGGTGGTATGGACATCCTTTGCCGTATTCTGAGCTTTAATTGTGGTACCACCATTATTGCTATGATATGTCTTGGCGTTATTTGTACTCGGGTTTGTGCCCATATTGATTTTTGTGCGGGCACTAAATGCATCAAGGTTATCACCTAGTTGCGGTAGATGGTCATCTTGTATAGAGTTTACGTATTTTCTCCAGGTTTCAAATTCCCGGGAAATGTACAAAACAGTATCCGTTGCTTCTGGGAAGAGGGGAAACTCTTGATCCTGACCTCCACACAACGGATTTTCGATGCCACGACGCACGGCATAATCGTGCACGTCATAGTTGACACAATTCATTTGGTGCGTGTTAGCGATTAATACGTAATCGTAATAGCCTTCCGCGGTGATTATTTTCAGATTGTCACGGTCATAAGTGTCCCAAACCTGATCACTAGTTCCTTCCAACACATCCCTGCCGCTCTGATAATAAGCGTAAATACCCGCCGCACCCTGAGGCCGACATTGCTCCGTGTTGGAGTATTGCAGGAAATCCAGTTTGTTGTTATTTCCCACTTGGTGGTTTTCCAGCCAGATGTATTGATTGGAAGAGGTCTCACTGTCTTTGTAGGGCAGTTTTATGCGCACCACATCGCCGTATGTCACGAAATCTCTCAACAGAAAAGTCATGTTGCCGTCTTCTCGTGTAATGTCGGAGACTACCGACTGGGTATTGTCGGCATTGCGCGCGGAGATGTAATCCACGGCCTGCGGGTGCTTCCAGTGCATGCGCCATCGCTCGTAACCGTTGCATGAAACCAGCCCAGAGCCTGCCGCTCCCATCAGTCCGAAACCACCTTGGATATTCAGGAAAGACATAGAGCAACCGTTTCCTCTGTGGTTACCTCCGGAAGTATGGAAATCATTATCCCCAAATAGCGTGTGTGATATCTCATGGGTGACAATATTTGTCGGATTGGCATAGAAAATACCGTCTCCCACGCACTGTCGTGTCCCTGCATTTGCAGAATAGGGAGCCCCTTCTATTAATAATGGGAATGTAATGGGTGTCCCATATCCACTACCTGGATTTATATCGGCGTATGGCTTTTTGACATTTCTGATTAAGAAGTTCAAAAAATCAATTTTTCCATCTTGATTGTAGTCATAATCTGAAATCTTGTTATGCCCATAAATAGTTTGAAGCCCATTTTTATTAATTAAATCTATCGCTGCTCTTCCAATATAACTGAGACTAAAGCGTGTCCACGAATGAGGACAGACTGTGCTCTCGCGCAGGTTCACCACCACATAATCACCGGTGATTTGCAAGCTGTCGAACGAGGATTCGCCATACAGTCGAGTACAATAGCCGCGAGTTTGCCCCGCTATATAGACCGTGTCCATCCAATCCAGCAGATATTTTGGAATGGCGGTATTGTTGACACCTTCCAGAGCCGGATCCGTAACAGATGGCCAGTATGTGTTGTCGGAGAATGATTCATTGTATTCAGGATGGATATCGTATATAATGTTCACGAAAATGTTCAGACAACGTATTTTGGCGTTTGGTGCTATTTTTTTCCCGTCCCAGCTGTGCTCTTGCCCGAAAAGGAAGACGGGGAATGTCAATAAAAGCAGCAACAACGTCTTTTTCATTGTTTTACGTTTTTCTTGTAGATAATACGATTCAGTTGGTCTTTCATTGCAAAAGTACATTTTTTTCGAAATACATTGTTCCCTGACATAGAGCTGCATATTCTTCTGAGGTTTAATCTCTTCATCTTCTCATCTCCTCATCATTTCATCTCTAATCCCCTTAAACTTTCCATCCCTTCCCTAATCTAACGCTCCAAAATAATGAACTAAAACCTATTAATAAAATTTTTCACCGAGTGGGTAGAGATTCATAAAAAGTGTATCTTTGCCGCTCAATCAACAACAAAAAAAGTATTATGGCTTACAAAATTAGTGAAGATCTTTGCGCCGCTTGCGGAACTTGCATCGGCGAATGCCCTCAAGAGGCTATCTCTGAAGGCGCTGCTTACTCTATCAACCCTGATCTCTGCATCGAATGTGGTGCATGCGCAGACGTTTGTCCTTGCGAAGCTATCAGCTTAGAGTAGTAGTTAAACTCTTTGTTTAACAAAACAAAAAGAGGCGCGGATTTCCGCGCCTCTTCTGTTTTTGTTAGGGAATAGGGAATAGGGTCAAAGGTCGAGGGTCGAGGGAATGGTAGTCTATAGTAGGAATTGTGCTGCGACGAAGCCGATGGCGCAGATGAATGTGGAAATCACAATGCCGCGTCCGGTCATGTCATACTTCAGCTTCAGCAGATAGTAGCGCAGAATAAACAGATTGGGAATCATCGCAATCAGGATGAATTTCGGAATCAGAATCTTGATCAGGTTGGGACTGTTCACCAACATTTGCGGGTTTGCATGCATAATGAGCGCAAAGATGCCGTAAATAATGCCGAACAACACCACAGGGATAACTAATCCCATAATCACGCCTACAGCGTAGGAATCTCTTCTAAGAAAGTCCATCATTGTTCTAAATACTTTAAGTTAGGAATATACTGATGTGCCGTTAAATCGAATTGTACGGGCTGTACAGAAATGTAATGGTTTTGCAATGCCCACTCGCAGGTGTCTTCAGCCAGCTCATGGCGATCCAAACTGCCTGTCAGCCAGTAATATTTGCGGCCGTACGGGTCGGTGCGCTCTACCAAATCTTCGTGCCAAACGCCGTGGCATTGACGAGTCACTTTCACTCCTTTTATCTCCTCAATGGGCACTTTGGGTATATTGACATTGAGGCAGATATACGGAGGAAGCCCCTTTTCAAGCACTTGTTCCACGATGGGCCGACCGAAGTGTATTGCTGCAGAGAAGTCTGCGTTTTGGGAGTAGTCTAACAGCGATAGTCCGACAGCAGGAATGCTATCGAAAGCGGCTTCAATGGCAGCGGCCATCGTGCCGGAATATATTAGGCTGATAGAAGAATTGGAACCATGGTTGATGCCGGAAAGTACTAAGTCGATTTTACGGTCGCGAAGCACCACCTTTTCGCCTAATTTCACACAATCTACAGGTGTGCCGTTGGTTTTGTAGTAAGCGATGCCATCTTCATTTTTGTAGTTAGTCAGTCGCAACGGCTCGCCCATCGTAATAGCATGACCCATGCCGGAGCGCATCCGATCGGGTACCACTACCACGACCTCACCCAAAGATTTGGCGATGGTCACCATCGCATCCAAACCTTTGGCTTCGTAGCCGTCGTCGTTGACAACCAGTATTAAAGGCTTTTTTTTCATAATTCGCAATTCACAATGCCACAATTATAGGGCTTATTTCTTGATAATTTTGGTCGTTTGAACGTGATGTTGGTTGTCTTCCACGTTTAATATGTAGATACCAGTCACTAAATTTCTTACATCAATTTCTGAATGATTGTCGAACAGGCGACCGCCTTGAAGAAGTTTTCCATTTATATCGAACAGTTGGTAAGAGCAATTCTGGATATCATCGTTCAGCTGTACATGTATGAAATCTGTTGTTGGGTTGGGCCAAATGGAAATAGCAAGTGCGTTTTGAGTGAAATCGTTAACACTCATGGCCGAGTTCAATTTACCGCAAGGGAAGGAAATATTGTCAAGGTATGCGCAATCCTTACCATAAGACATATATTGGTCTTTGGTATAAGTCCAGGAGAAAACATGCTCGCCTTGACTTATCGGGAAAGCTATGTAGGTCCAATCAATTGTGCCACTCCATACTCCCTTTCTAGTACCGTCAATCTTAAAGGTTAATTTATCGTAATCTTGCTCACAAGACACTTTGTAATAGAATGAAAGGGTGTCGTTGACTTCGGCATTGAAATGGATGCTCAGCATTGTTGAGGCATTATGAGATATGGTTCCAGATTTTGCACAGTAGTTGCCTTCGTAAGGATTTTGTGTAGTAATAGTCCAAGGAATATCGGAATTATTTTCCCATTCCATGTTTTCAAAGCTATCTGTTTCCCAGTCTTCTATTATGTCACCGATTTTGACACATAAATAGCAAGTATCTGAGTAGTTATCAACATTGTAAATAGCTTTCAAATATGTTATTGTCGGCTCTGTAACAGTATCTTTCACTGTCATCACGATGGATATGACTGCTTCTTCGTTAACGTTTATTTGCTGGGTGTTAGTTGTGTAGTTGGAGATAATAAGTTCGTCAGCAGGATTATTTATTATCAGAATACCAGGCACAGCCAACATGTTTCCGTTATTGGTCAGTTTGATGTCGTAGCGGAAGGTTTCTCCAAAATCTATTCTATGGTTACCATTTCCATCTTCGGTATCATCAATATAGCCAGATACAATTTTTGGAGTAGGAGCATGAAGCTTAATGATTTTATCTTGATTCGTTGTATCGTTGTTGAAAATCAGACGGATATGGAAAACAGCATTGTGATTAGCAGGTGCTGTTTCAGAAACTTTGAAAGAGAAGCTTTGGTTAGAAACCGTTGAGTTTGCAGCGATAGTATTCACATTGAGAGTGTTAGAATATAATGTTATGTATGGATCATCGGAAGAGATTTCAATATGCACATTGTTGGCGGCAGTGCTACCGATATTGGTGATTTCAGGAGTAGCCAAAAGGGTTTCACCATATTCAGCCAAACCGTTATTATCAGAGGCATTTTGCTCAGTTAAATTCAGATTACCGACAATCACGTATGGTCCTTCGTTTGGGATAAAGGTGATGATGCCTTCGTAAGGTAAGTAATTGGGTGCAGAAGCCAGAACATGAAGGGTGTCGGTTGGCACGTAAATTTCTTCAAATGAAAGACTGAGTTCACCGTTAATAATACTTCCGGTACCAACGATTTCAGTGTCTTTCATTAATGTAATTCTTACATTTTCAGTTGTTGATGAGAAAGTTACTGATGGAATACCCATAGGAAGAACCTCATTGTATGAAACAGATAATTCTTGCGGTTCGGTAGTGCGCAATAATAAAGTGGGATCACCGAAAAGAACCCATGTGCGGAAAACCTCCACATCATTGTAAACGTCGAGCATTTTTATCATTCCGTTGAAGAACATGCCCCCGTATGTATATTTTTGTTCTGCTGGTGTAGTTCCAATCAACAAGTCAATCATGGCATCTTGTGCGCACATGGGGGAATCCCACGGTTGGTTGATGGTGGATCCCGTAAAACCAACAGCACCAGTAGGTTGACCATCATTTGTAGCGCGCAACCAAGCCTCTGCAAAACAAGTTCCCGCTTCATATTCACCATTCACGCAAGCCACAGAAATAATGAACGGCAATTTGCCAATGTTCGTCAATGCATTGACATGGTCGTTGCTGAAGTTTGAGGTGACCCAACTGTTAGTTGAACCGTGACCACAATAGGTAATGATACCCACGCCACTGTTGATGCCATTAGCCACCATTGTTGATGTTGGGTTTCCATTATTGTCCAAACCACCTTGACTACCTTCAAAAAACTCGTAACCAGAAGTATAAGTGTAATTTAACAGCTTGTTGTCAATATTGCGGATATGCTGATAGTCATATTCGTTGTTGTCGCCAGGACCTTGATTTGAGGCGAGGCCCATGAATGACGTGAAGTGAGAGGTCACTGTCGGATTTTGTTCGTATTCGATGAAACGTTGCACTTGTGTTTCCACTTGTTCGACGGTTTCAGCGGAAATCTTACCCAAAAAGATGTCAGGATAGGAGTCGCTGCCCACAATTTCCGTAAAGTAGTTGTCGCATTTGTTACCGCTGATCGTTGGGGTAGGGAACTGTGTATTGTCACCCACAATAATAACAAAAGTAAGATTATGGGTGTCGTAATAATCTGATATGTAATTCTTTATAGAGCTAGCATTGTTACCGGCGGTAGTCAAAGAAACGATTTCCGTGTTATAGCCATTGCGGATTTTCCAATCGGCATAGGGTTGCATAGCTTCCATGAAGTTTTCGGGAGCAATGATAAGGATGTCGCCTTCTTCTCCTATGAACGTGCCACGCGACGTCTTGTAATTCAGAAAGTGTTGGGCATAAACAGCATCAAAAGTACGATTGTTTTTGACAGGAACGGCTGCAGATTTGGTACCATTGAACGTTACCTTGACCGTCATGGAAGAGTAGATTTTCAGGGTTTGAGCCATGGGATTATAGTCAAAGGGGTAAACTTTGAAATTCATACCATGAAAATCGCGCAACTGGTACTGGTCACCTGGAACGATGTTGTTGCCAAGCAAGTACCTGTCGGACTGGTAATCCTGATTGGTTGTATAGGCGACGGTAGCAGGATCTACATTACGATAGATTTTACCTTTGGACGGTGCGAGTGCAAAATGCTCAACAGTAGTATATTGCGCATCTAAAATTTCCGTCTCGGGATTGCTGCCTTCTGGGATGATGAGTGAAAAGGCCGTTTGTAGCAATTCGGGACTTCCCGCTTTCAGCACGGGATAGGCATCTGCCATGTGCAGTTTTTGCATCTCCGTACCGTTCACTGTAACAGTTTCCGTCTGGTAGGTGCCAAATTCCACCCGCACTACTGCTTCGTTTTGGTTAGAACTCAATAGTGTGTAGTTGATGTTTTGTGCCTGCGCGACCGTCGCCACCCCCAGGATGACGGTCAAGATGACGATTGTTCTTTTGATGATGTTCATATTTTTTTGTTTTGACCTCACACTGCGCTCCTTCGTCGCATCATGCAGGTGGCTCTTTGCTTTGAGTGCTAACCCCACACAAGCGACGAAGGAGCGCAGTGTGGGGTTAATTGCACTTCGTACGTTTTGTCCCTTCGGGACTGTTTAAGGAATTATGTTTTTTATAATTATTTCAGATTCTCGACAGCCGTTTTGATGCGCTTGCAGGCTTCGATGAGGCGGTCCTCAGAGGTAGCGTATGAGAGGCGGATGCAGTCGTCATCGCCGAAAGCAGCACCTTGCACGGTGGATACGCTGGCATCCAAGAGGATGTAGAATGCGAGGTCGGTGGAGTTTTCGATGACGGTTTTCTTGTATTCGGCAGCGAATTTGGAGTCTGCGGGCACATTTTTGCCATAAAGACTGCTCACTTTCGGGAAGAAATAGAACGCACCTTGCGGCAGGGTCACTTCAAAACCAGGAATTTCTTTAAGTAATCCGTACACCAAGTCGCGGCGTTTCAAGAAAGTGTCGCGCATGGAGAGGATGTCCGTAGAGGTTTTCGGATCCATTTCCATAGCTCTCAATGCAGCGCGTTGTGAAATAGAACCCGTTGCAGACGTGATTTGTCCTTGCAGTTTGTTACAAGCTTTAGCCACTTCCACGGGAGCGCCGATGAAGCCGATACGCCAACCGGTCATAGCAAAACCTTTCGCCACTCCGTTAACTGTAACAACCTGATCCTTAATGAAATCGAATTGAGCAATGCTTTCGTGACCACCTACGAAGTTGATATGTTCGTAAATTTCGTCCGACAGAATCATCATTTGCGGGTGTTTTGCAACCACTTCCGCGATGGCGCGGAGTTCCTCCTTGGAATAAATCATACCCGTAGGATTTGAAGGGCTGCTAAACATCATCAGTTTGGTTTTCGGGGTGATAGCGGCTTCCAATTGAGCAGGTGTAATCTTGAAGTCGTTCTCAATTTTGCAGGGTACATAGACGGGAGTGCCCTCTGCCATTTGTGCGATGGCACGATAGGAAACCCAATACGGAGTAGGGATAATCACTTCATCACCAGGATTTACCAATGCCATAACAGCTTGATAAATAGATTGTTTACCACCAGTGGAAACAACAATCTGTTGCGGAGTGTAGTCAAGGTTGTTATCTCTTTTGAATTTATTGCTGATGGCTTTCAACAAGTCAGCATAACCGGGAACCGGAGGATAATGAGTGAAATTATCATCGATAGCCTGTTTGGCGTATTCTTTCACCGTTTCAGGCGTATTAAAATCAGGTTCCCCGATGCTCAAACTGATGACATCCTGACCTTTTTCCTTTAATTCACGTGCCAATGCGGTCATGGCTAACGTTTCTGATGCCGGCATATCCAGCACTCTTTTTGAAATTCTTTCCATATTATAAGATGATTTATTTATTTCTGTTAGCGGCGGCAAAGATACACTTTTTCGTTAAGTTATGGGCTGCTTTTGCAAGAAGTTTCAGGCGTTGACAGCAGTACTACTATTCGTTGAATCCGAAAAATTTTTATTTTTGCCGCCTTGTTTTCAAGGTCCTGTAGTTCAATGGATAGAACGAAAGTTTCCTAAACTTTAAATTTGGGTTCGATTCCCAGCGGGACTACCACGAAAATGGTGTAGAGACGCGATTAATCGCGTCTCTACAGTTGTTTTTAGAAATCATATCCAGTCATTTCTCCGTGCGGGTGGATAATCGTGTAGCGGGTAAATCGTTCATCGGCGTTGAAACCGTCGCCGTAGTTGACCGAACCGTCGCTCTTAACCTGTCTCACCGGCTGGGTGGAGTAAATGGAACGCTGCCGCTGATCCCAAATCACTTCATTTGTTATTACAGAATCTCCACTAATCAGGTCGTAAATGATGACGCTGTCGGTGGCTTTGAAGAGTTTGTTGTTGATTTGGCAAGCATATTTTGCTGTGATGATAGCTTGCTTTTTCCCGTAATCATTATATGAAATGACTTTGATTCCCTCGGGACAGTCCAAATAAGTGGTGTCTGAAGAACTGTAACGATTGAGTCTCGGCGCGTTGACGATGAAGTTGATGCGACCGGAGTCGCTGACGGTAATCATCATGTTTTCTGCAGATTCGTCTGGGAATTTCCCTTCGTATTCCAACAGTTCCGCTTTGCTGCCTGAGGAATTACAAGCAGCAAAAAGCATCATAATGCACGAGGCGATTATGATGCTTTGAGCGTAATATTTTGGTTTGAAAACCATTCGATTTTATCTCACTGTCGTGTTTTCTTGGATCCAGCATCCGACGTGGACAGAAGCACCGGCGGAGAGACCGCGTTTGAATAATTCTTCCTTGCTGGGGTATCTCAGTTTAGCGCGTTGAGCGTTAGCTTCGTTTGCGCAGCTGGGATCCACGGCCACAGCCTTAGCATATTTATCAGCAGCTGCCCATGCGTATGCGCCAGGAACTTGGTCGTCGGAGCATCTGCCGCCAGAGCTTGCATAAAGGTCACCAATCAAGATGTAAGCCTTACCCATGTTAGGTCTTGCCTTCAAAGCTTCGTAAGCAGCGGAACGGGATTCAGAGAAAGAACCTTTCATACGGTATGCAAGCGCCAGCATGTAGTTAGCATCAGCTTTTTGCTCATGGGTTTCGCTCAAGCTCACAGCTTCTTTGAAGAATTCGATGGCTCTGCTGAGCTCTTCACTGGATTGATTCTTAGCATAGTTCTTGAAGGTGAGGTTACCCATCATGTATGCAGTGTTGCGGTTCGGATTAGCCTTGTGCAGGATTTCCAGACCATCTTGGAAGACTTGGCTGTTGGTGCAGCCGCCCTTGAACATCGTGTTGACCATTTTGCTGACAGCGGCCAAATCACCTTTGATATCATCAAATTTCTTGGTATAGAGCATATCCAATACTTCGCAAGAAGCGTAAGGAGTCACAGCGTTGTTGATCTTGGCCAAGGTTTTGCGATAGTTGGTGATGAGCTTTGCTTGACGAGTGGTGTCAGTGGTCAGCTTTTTAGCTTGCTTGTCGTATGCCATACGGTCAATTTGACCATTGTCCAATTGTTTTTGCAATTCTTCCAAAGCATCGGTACCTTGTTCGTAAGCCTTGGTAGCGTTCAAGATGGAAAGATCCAAGTAGTCGGTAGCACGCTCGTAAGCTTCAACGACGATAGAAGTATCTTTTTTAGCTTTGGTGATGTTTTCAGCCAGCTGATAGTAAGCGTCCCAAATAGCAGGTTGTGTGTTCTCTTTCTCCATTTCCACAGATTGCACAAACCAATTGAAAGCTTGTTCGTATTGGCTCTTGCGGTAGCGCATGGTGTTGTAGGCTTTGAAACCCAAACCAGAACCCGGTGTGAATTTTTCAGGGAAGTAGGTGCTACGGACATCGAAAGTGTAGAACAAAGAGTCGATAAGCAACTCACGGCGTGCGGAGTCTTTCTCATCTTTGATTAAGTTTTGGAACATTGTTTGCGCATTGGTGTAAATGCCATCCCAAGAGCAAGGGCAATTTTGAATCACATACTGCCAAGCTTCGTAAGCGTCAGTGTAATTCTTTGCGTTATAGAACGTTCTGAAATTCGTAATTTGCTCTAAGCATTTCAGCGAGTCGGCTTCATTGGCTCCGTATTTGAAGGAGCACGGTTTCTGAGCGAAAGCGAAACTTCCGCAGACAACCAAAGCGATAATGACAATAATCTTTTTCATTTTTTTGTTGTTTTTATAGGGTTATTATTCTAATCTATTTTGAATCTTTGATACCATTTTTCTTGTAAGGTGAAGCAGAATGAGAATCTGAAGTAGTCTTCCTGAACCAAGTCGTTTGCCTGTGTACCTCTTTTTCCGTATTCGAACAAGATGTTAATAGACGAGTGAGTATTAAAGGTCGTTAGTGGTACACCTACACCAACACTGACTCCTAATTCCGTGATGGGTTTATTATGGATTATTAAATTTCCGGTAGAAAATTTTCCACCAACGCGGAATGCCATTTTATGGAAAAACTTGTTAGACAGCGGATTAGGAATATATTGGAAACCCAAAGAACCTATCATGGCATTTTTCATGTTGGAAGTGGGTTTCAAAAATGAGAATTTTTCCAAATTTTCCCATGTGAAGTCGCCGGCGATGGTCATTTTATTTTTGAAAGTGTAGCTAAGACCTATCCCGAAGGATTGCGGAATTCTTAACTTGCCGCGATCTCCCTCGTCATACAAAATAGTGTCGTACACGGTTGTGCTGATAAATTGACCTGAGTAGGAGTTGACCAAACGTTTTTCGTTAGCCCAGATGTAGGCAGTATTGCTATAAACAGCGCCAATACCGATACGATGATCTTCACCTGCATTAAAAAAGTACTGAATTCCAGTGTTGAGATAGATTCCGTTCACGATATAGGCATCCCAAACGTAGGAATTATAGTAGTTATCTGTTTCGAATTCTGTGTTGCTTTCAGCAAAGATGGAACCGAACATGTAGTTGATATTCAGACCAATAGACAATCCTTTGCAGATTTTGAATGCATTACCCCAATAAAGTTGGTTGAGTCCGCCTTCACCAGAATAGGTGTAGGTAACATCGCCAATATTATCGACATGTTGAACGTCGGAAATATTATATCCTACATCGCTGAATGGCATAACGCCGATACTGGTACGCCAATGTTGTGTAACAGGAACACCAATGGCAATGTAACCAGGTTTGGCGTAAGTGTTTTTCTGAAACATCTGACCTTGAGAGAGTTTTGAAGAATAGATAGAAGCGGCGATATCAGCGACAAAAGACAGCGAATCAAATGCGGCGTATGAAGCTGGATTTCTGAAATTGATGTAATAGGGGTCTTGCATGGCGTAGGAAACAGAACCCATAGCATCCAAAATGCCGTTGGATGAGTGGTTTATAACTCCAATGCCATAGCTGGAATAGGGCGTACTGATCTCATTTTGCGCCTGCGCAGTAAACGCATACAAGACACAAAACAGGAGCATCCATTTGATATGATTAATCTTCAGAAGCATTCAGTTTTAGTATTTTATACAATCCGAGTAGAATCGGATTTTGGGCGGCAAATATACGTTTTTTTATGGAATTTTGAAGCATCGGTGCATCGCCTCCCGAAAGAATTACTTTTAACCCTTTGTATTGGGCAGAATATTGGCGTATTATACCGTTGATTTCGTGGGTCATTCCGTGCATTACGCCAGACAAAATGGAGTTTTTTGTGGTGTCTCCAGTCAGAAAATCGATATTTTCAGGTTCAATGAGCGGTAACCGTGCAGTGAAATGCGATAACGCTTGGAAGCGCATACGCAATCCTGGAGAGATACTACCGCCTAAATATTCGTTTTTTTCGTTGACAAAATCGGCTACTAAACAGGTGCCGGCCATCAAGGACAAAACATTCTGATTAGGATATAAAGCATTGGCACCCACAGCGTTGGCTATTCTGTCTGTGCCTAAAGTTTCAGGGCTGCCATAACCCATTTTGATGGGCAATCGACATTGGTGAGAAAAACGGATAAGTTGGGTATGCGTATCCAACCAATGCAGCACATTATCGTCATCTTTTCCGACCGAAGAAATAATCGCCTGATTGATAGGATATTGTGAAAATACTGTTTCCAAAAAGGCTATTGAGAGTTTCTTTTCGTGATAAACATGAAGAATTGTTCCGTTTTCGTCGAAAACAGCCAATTTGTGAAGCGTATTGCCAATATCAATGATTAAATCCATTTAAAATAGGACAAAAGAAGAACATAAAGCCCAATTCTCAGCTAACAGCCAACCGCCAACAACTATTGTTGTACCATTGAATTCTTACGGTTTCGGAGAATATCCAATGCCAAGTAGATGGCGTTGCGCATGGACTGAGCATCGGCGATGTTTTTGCCGGCGATGTCGTAGGCTGTGCCATGTGCAGGCGAAGTGCGCACAATAGGCAGTCCGGCGGTGAAATTCACACCGTCTTTTCCCAACAATTTAAAAGGAATCATTCCTTGGTCGTGGTACATAGCCAATACAGCATCGAATTTACGGTAGGTACCTGCGGCGAAGAAACCGTCGGCAGGGAAAGGACCGAAAGCATTGATTCCATTATGGAATGCTTGATTTATAGCAGGTTGAATGGCTTCGATTTCCTCTTTCCCGAACAGGCCGTCATCGCCAGTATGGGGATTGAGAGCGAGCACAGCGATGGTCGGATTGCTAATGGCAAAATCTTGTTTCAGGGATTGGTTCAGAATCTCCAATTTTTGGAGCACCTTCTCTGTGGTGATTTCCCCGTTCAAGGCGCTCATCGGCAAGTGGTTGGTTACAAGTCCGATACGAATGCCTTCAGCCACTAAGAGCATCATGGCGGGATGCTCTTTTCCACCGAAATAGTGTTCAAAGAATTCTGTGTGACCTGCAAATTTGAACTTATCGGATTGGATGTTGTTCATGTTCACGGGAGCGGTCACGATGGCATCAATTAACTTATTTTTTAAATCGCGGCCAGCGGCGTAGAGTGAGCGCTCAGACATTTGACCGGCGATTTTCGTGGAGGTGCCGAGGTCCAGTTTTACTTCTTCTTCGTAAAGATTGATGAGATTGGGGCGTTTTGTGGAGAGTTGTTCGGCAGTTTTCGTGAATTGGAACGAAAAATCAGGCAACTCCATATATTTTTTGTGGTACGAGGCCACTTTTGACAAACCGTACACCACTGGGGTGCAGAGTTCCATTATTCTATTGTCACTCAAGGATTTAATAATCACTTCGTAGCTGATACCGTTGATATCGCCCTGTGTAATGCCAATTACAAAATTCTTATTTTCAGCCATATTCCATGAAATTTCTCGGTCGCAAAGATATAAAAAATGTAGAGACGGGGCGCGCCCCGTCTCTACAGAAAATCGGAAAAAAATTCCTATTATTTATTTACTTGGAATTTCTTATCGCCATTAACGAAGAAATTCACAATTTGTGTGGCAGCTGCCAAACCAGCGTTGATGTTGGCTTCAGCAGTTTCAGCACCTTGTTTTTTCGGCGTTGCGAAGAAGCGTTTCTCAAATTTGCCGAATTCTTCCATTGCATCGGGAGCAATATCGGTACAATATTTGAGATCTTCTCTTTCAGCCATCAAAGCGATGAGTTCTTCCTCATTGATGACTTCCTTGCGGGCGGTGTTGATCACGCAGCCACCTTTGGGCATAAGGCCAACCAAAGCTTTGTTGATGGATTTTTTGGTTTGGTCGTTAGCAGGGATGTGCAGGGAAATGTAGTGACAATTCTTGTACATCTCTTCGAGGGTAGCGGGAACCACCACGCCTTCAGCTTCCATTTTCTCTTTCGGAACGAACGGGTCGAATGCCCAAACTTCCATGCCGAGGGCGCGAGCCTTTTCAGCCACGAGGCGACCGACATTACCGTAAGCCTGGATACCGACTTTCTTGCCTTTCAGCTCAGAGCCAGTGCCGGGTTTGAAGGTATTGCGGGCCATGTAAATCATCATACCGAGAGCCAGTTCAGCCACAGCGTTGGAGTTCTGACCAGGGGTGTTCATTGCCACGATATTGTTGGCGGTGCAAGCGGCGAGGTCGAGGTTGTCGAAGCCGGCGCCAGCGCGAACGACCACCTTGAGGTTCTTGGCGGCGTCGATCACCTGAGCGGTGACTTTGTCGGAGCGGACGATCATAGCGTCCACGTCAGCGACTGCTGCGTAAAGTTCCTCAGGAGTTTCGTATTTCTCCAGCAGAACCAATTCATAACCAGCTTTTTCCACGATAGCGCGAATGCCATCAACAGCTGCCTTTGCAAAAGGTTTTTGGGTTGCAACTAAAACTTTCATAGTTTAGAGTTTAGGTTTTATTTGTTTGCTTTTTCGAAATCTTGCATGCAAGCCACGAGAGCTTCAACGTCTTCGACGGTGCAAGCGTTGTAGAGGGAAGCGCGGAAGCCGCCGACAGAACGGTGACCCTTGATGCCAACCATACCACGCTCTTTAGCGAATGCCATGAAAGCGTCTTGTTTGTCTTCGTAACCAGGAGCCATCACCCAGCAGTGGTTCATGATGGAACGGTCAGCCTTGTCAGCGACGGTGCCCACGAACATGCTGTTGCGGTCGATTTCTTCATATAACAAGTTAGATTTCTTCATGTTGATCTTGTTCATCTCAGCCACACCGCCGATGGTGTTCTTGAGCCACAAGAGGGTTTCGTGCATCACGAAGATGGGGAGCACGGGAGGAGTGTTGAACATAGAGATGTTCTTAGCTTCCTCAGCGGCGTGCGTACGATAATCCACCATGGTAGGCAGCGGATTCATGTAAGCGCGGTCGCCAATGTTGCCGAGGATGTCCTTGCGAACGATCACGAAGGTGACGCCTGCAGGGCCGACGTTCTTTTGAGCACCACCGTAGATAAGACCGTATTTGGTCACGTCAACGGGACGGCTCATGATGTCGGAAGACATATCAGCAACGAGCATAACGTTGTTCACTTCAGCTGCGGTGAAATCTTTGCGGATTTCAGTACCGTAGATGGTGTTGTTAGTGGTGATGTGGAAATAGTCAGCGTCAGCGGGGACGGTCCATCCTTTGGGGATGTAGTTGTAAGTTTTGTCCTCAGAAGAAGCTACGATTTCAACTTTACCGAAGTTTTTAGCTTCTTTAGCGGATTTCTTTGCCCAAACGCCGGTTTGGAGGTAAGCGGCTTTGGTCTTCAGGAGGTTAGCGGGCACTGTAAAGAATTGAGTGCTAGCGCCGCCGCCGAGGAAGAGCACCTCGTAGTTGTCGGGGATGTTAAGCAGGTCGCGCCACAGTTGGCGGGTTTCTGCCATCACTCTTTCCCAACCCGGGGTACGGTGAGAAATTTCCATCAGGCCAATGCCAGTGTTATCAAAATTACGGATAGCGTTGATTGTGGATTCAACAGCCTCTTTCGGGAGGACGCAAGGTCCTGCATTAAAATTATGTACTTCGCTCATAACTAATAAGATATGTTATTTATATTAATGATTTTTAGTGAATTATATTATGCGGCAAAGATACAAAAAAAGCGACTGAAACATCACATTTTGGAGTTGAGAAAATTTTTTTCAAAAAGTGGTGTAGCTAATCAAAAAAAATGTATTTTTACAGCCTCAAATTTTCGGAGAGATGGCCGAGTGGTCGAAGGCGCGCGCCTGGAGAGCGCGTAAGCGCCAAAAGCGCTTCAAGGGTTCGAATCCCTTTCTCTCCGCAAGACCCAAAGTACTGAAAATCAATAAAGTAAAAATAATTAATTTCAAAAAATCACAATCAATTATGAAAAAGCTTATCGCCTTACTTACCGTTTTCGGTTTTTTGACCTTCGGTATTGCAAACTCAGCATTTGCGCAAAAACAACAAAAATCTGACGAAGCTGCTGCCACTGAGCAGGTCGCAGAGGAAGTTGCAGAGGCTGCTCCCGCAACTGCACAGGCAGAATTAACGGAAGATCCCGATGAAACGATCAACCAAAGTTTACACTATGTTTTGAAAGACAAATTTATCCAGGGTGGTGCTGTGTGGATGACCCCCGTGTTGATCTGCTTGATTTTAGGTTTGGCTTTCGTCATTGAACGTATTTTCTATCTCAACCTCTCTTCTGTTAATTCCAAAAAATTATTGGATAAGGTTGAGAATACTATTAAGACCAAAGGTGTTGACGCTGCAAAAGAACTTTGCCGCGATACAAAAGGCCCTCTCGCCGCTGTTTTCTATCAAGGTCTTGACCGCTACGATGAAGGTCTCGAATCTGTCGAGAAATCCCTCACCGCTTACGGTGCCGTCCAAATGGCAAAATTGGAAAACAATATGACTTGGATCAGCTTGTTCATCGCCCTCGCTCCTTCTTTGGGATTCTTGGGAACCGTCATCGGTATGGTGCAAGCATTCGATGATATCGAGCGCGCAGGTGATATCTCCCCGACCATCGTCGCTGGTGGTATGAAAGTGGCTTTGTTGACCACCGTCTTCGGTTTGATCACCGCCATGATCCTCCAAGTGTTCTATAACTATCTTCTCACCCGTATCGACGCTATCGTCAATGACATGGAAGATGCTACCATCTCCTTCATGGACATTCTCGTCAAAAATAAATAAGCTTAACGCTTAACCTATATTTATATATATACAATTAATTTAATTAAAGCGTTGTATAATGAAAAATAGAATAATCAATATCGTCATATTTGTGGTCGCCATCTTGGCTTGTCTTGTGGCTATTGCTTTTTCTTTTTTCTCATTTGATGCAGAAAAGAAAGATAGCTACATCCAAGTGCGGGAGATTCAAGCTCAAACACCCGAAATGGTGTCTGACTTTGAGAATGCCACGCTGGAGACTCTCCCTGCTGTGATTGATAAATACCAGCAGGAGACTCAAGACCGCAGCACAAAATTGAAAGATGTCCAACTCGAAAAGGATATTCTCTACACCTATCTTCAAGATTTGAAGAGCCTCGACGAAAATAATTTCGAATCCTATAAGTCAAAATTCCCTGAACGTTCTCAACACCTTTTTGCTAAGAGCGAGAACAAACAAAAATATGTGGATGGTTTCAACGGAGTGAAAACCTATAAGGATCTCGAAGGTTATGTTAACAAAATGAATGATGAGTATGCTAGCATCAAACAACAATATTTGATTGAGCGTAACTATATCAAATCTGCTAATGCCCTTATCAACAAAGGTGTTGCTATTAGAGACAATGCCTCAGCTTCTAAGAAAGCTACAGAATTTGAAGGCTTGCAAGCTGATTTGAAGAGCTTTGGTAAGAGTGCTTCTCTCCAGAACTTCTTTATCATGTTGGTTTACATCCTTGGTCTCGGTGCTGCATTCCTGATGTTGTTCTTCTTGTTGAAGAACATGGTCACCGACTTCAAGAGCTCTTACAAGATTCTTGTCGGACTTCTGTTCCTTGTGGTAGTTTTCTTCATCGGCTATCTGGTCGGTACACCTGCCCTGAGCCCGTCTGCTATTAAAGCAGGTATGAGCAGCTCCGGTTATAAGATGGTGAACGCTGCTGTGTTCACAGTCTATATTTGTTTGCTGGTTGCAATCGTGTCCATCTTTGCGACCTTGATTATGAACGCCGTTAAAAACAAAAACTAACATGAGTAAAAGAAAAACACCAGGCTTGAATACAGGTGCAATGTCAGATATTTCTTTTCTGCTGTTGACCTTCTTCCTGCTGACCTCTTCCATTAACACGGAGCAAGGTATTCCAAGAAAGTTGCCGCCTCCAAAAACGGAAGATGCTCAAGATAAGAAAGTCGATATCAACAAGAGAAATGTGCTGAACGTACTGGTGAATTTCCGCGATGAGATTTCCGTGAATGGTGATGTCATCATGATTACGGACCTCAAAGCGAAAGCCAAGGAGTTCTTTGCGAACCCCTCCAACGATCCGTCACTGCCTGAAAAGCAGAACAAACCTATCGACGGTATCGGCGACTTCCCAGTATCAAAAGGTGTTGTCTCTTTGACCAACGACCAAGGCACCAGCTATAATATGTATGTGCAAGTACAGAATGAGTTGCAGCGTGCTGTGAATGAACTGCGTGATGAGACCGCTCTGCAATACTTCGGAAAGAAGTTCTCTGTGCTCGACTCTGCTGCTCAACGCGCTGTCTCAACGGCTATTCCGATGAGTATCTCTGAGGCTCCGCCAATCGACTACGGTTCTAACGGTTCTAACTAACCTTAAAAACGCAAGATTATGTCAAGATTCAGAAAAGAAGGAAAAAAAGAGACACCCGAACTCAACATGGGTTCCATGTCTGATATTATCTTCATGTTCTTGTTCTTCTTCATGGTGATTACCACTATGCGTGAGGCTTCGCTGAAGGTGCATTTCCAACCGCCGCAAGCAACTGAAATCCAGAAACTGGAGAAAAAGTCTCTCGTGGCTAACATTTACATCGGTGCACCTCTGTCGAAAAATGAGAACACTCTGCCTCCTGGAGAGGTTTCTGTTCAGCTTAACGACCAAACGATCAAGGCTGAAGACCTCAAAAGAGACGTTCGTGACTTCATCGGTACTGAGAAGGAGTCTCGCGACGCACAAGACAGAGATCGTCTGACATTCTCCCTGAAAGTTGACAAGGACGTTCAAATGCGCTACGTGAACACTATTAAACAAGAGTTGCGTGCCAACAACGCCTTGAAAATCAACTATGCTGCTGGTAAAAAAGTTACGAACTAATTGAATTTAAGATAAAGAAAATCAAAGGCAGGCCGAAGTGTGACCTGCCTTTTTTTTCTGTATAAATAGGTTTTGTTATGATTAAATCAATGACCGGTTTTGGCCGGGCAGTTTTAGAGGTTGACGGTAAAGTGATTACCGTTGAAATTCGTACGCTGAACAGCAAACAGTTGGATCTTAATGCGCGAATTCCGTTGCTGTTTAAAAACTACGAAAATGAGATTCGTTCGATGCTCTCCAAGGCATTGGAGCGCGCAAAAGCGGACTTCACCATTACAGTGGAGAATCGTGCGGCTACCAGCGCTGTAGCTATTAATAAAGAACTTGCGAAGTCTTATTACCAGACACTTACGGAACTTTCCCAAGAATTGGGGAATCCTGTGGCGAGCGATGTCTTCCTGCACGTAATGCGTATGCCTGATGTGGTTTCTACACCACAAGAGGAGGTGAGCGAAGAACTTTGGGAAAAGCTGAAAGGTGCTATCACGGAAGCTTGCCAAAAGTTAGACGATTTCCGTATTTCAGAAGGTAAGGTTCTTGAAGCTGATTTCGTAAAGAGAATTACCTTGATCCGCGATATGATTGATGAAGTGACCCCGTTTGAGGAGAACAGGATCGTCAAAATTCGCGAAAAATTCGAAAATTCACTCAAAGAACTGGCTCCGAAAGTGCAGTACGACCCTAACCGTTTGGAACAGGAAATTTTCTTCTATTTGGAGAAATTGGATGTTACGGAAGAGAAAGTGCGTCTGCGTAAACATTGCGATTATTTTATCGAAACGCTCAACGAAAACCAGTCAAATGGTAAGAAATTGGGCTTCATCGTCCAAGAATGTGGCCGCGAAATCAACACCTTAGGTTCCAAAAGCAATGATTTCGATATCCAACAGATTGTGGTGCGCATGAAGGATGAATTGGAGAAATTGAAAGAACAGTTGGCGAACGTTCTTTAGCTGTTAGCTTTTGGCCAACAGTAAGGCTGCCGCAATGCGACAGCCCTACACAGGGGTAATACGAAAACCTTACTAAATGTTGAATTGTACCTTGTTCTTTGTACATTGAAAATTGGAATAAAATGGGAAATATACTATCATTAATCGGTCGGCCAAATGTGGGGAAATCGACCTTTTTTAATCGATTGATACAGGCACGCGAGGCTATCGTGGATTCTACAGCGGGCGTTACGCGCGACCGTCATTACGGGAAATCCGATTGGAACGGCTATGACTTTTCTGTCATTGATACAGGCGGTTATGTGGTTGGCTCGGACGATATTTTCGAGTCGGAAATCCGCAAGCAGGCTGCTTTGGCTATTGAGGAGTCTGATGTCATCGTTTTTATGGTGGATGGCCGCGAGGGACTCACTCCGTTGGATGAAGAGATTGCTGACATTTTACGTCGTTCCAAGAAACCCTATTACTTGGCGGTGAACAAGATTGATAGTCCGAGTAACTATTTGGATTATACGGAGTTCTATGCACTGGGTATTGGGGAAATCTATCCCATTTCCGCGGTCTCTGGCAGCGGTACAGGCGAACTGTTGGACGAAGTGGTGAAGCATTTTTCTAAAGACAAGGACGATCTTCCTGACGACCTGCCGCGTATTGCTATTGTGGGTAAACCGAATGTGGGTAAGTCTTCCATTATCAATGCTTTCCTTGGGGAAGACCGTCACATTGTGACTCCGCTGGCTGGAACGACACGAGATACCATTTTCACCCGTTACAAGAGCTTTGGATTTGACTTTTATTTGATCGATACCGCTGGTTTGCGCAAAAAGAGCAAGGTAGAGGAGAGTTTGGAATTCTATTCGGTCATGCGTGCCGTGCGTTCCATTGAAAATTCGGACGTTTGTATTGTTATGGCAGATGCCTCTCAAGGATTTGACTCACAGGATCTTAATATTTTTGGCCTTTGCGCCCGTAACCACAAGGGTATCGTCTTGGTGATGAACAAGTGGGATTTGGTGGAAAAGGATACGCATACGCACAAGAATTTTGAGGACATGCTGAAGAAGAAAATTGCGCCCTTTACCGATGTGCCGATTATTTTCACTTCAGTTAAAGAAAAACAGCGCATTTATAAGGTTTTGGAAACGGCCATCCAAGTCTGTCAGAACCGTCAGCGTAGGATCTCCACTTCTGAGCTGAATGATACGTTGCTTCCGATTATAGAGCATACTCCGCCGCCTATGAACAAGGATAAGGTTATTCGCATCAAATACATCACGCAATTGCCGGTCGCTTATCCTACTTTTGCGTTTTTCTGCAATCTGCCGCAATATGTGGTGGATTCCTATAAACGCTTCTTAGAGAACCAGATACGTAAGAATTGGGATTTCTCAGGCGTGCCTATTGAGATTTATTTCAGAAAGAAGTAGGTTCAAAGTTCAAGGTTCAAGGTTCAAAGTTCAAGGTCTTGTATTCACAAATAATAAAACTCAAGTAAAGTAAGAGAAGTTATTAGATGAAAAAGTTGTTTATAGAAACATACGGTTGCCAGATGAATTTCGCGGATAGCGAAGTGGTCGCGTCCATTTTAAAGGAGATGTATGACTTAACGAAAGAGATTCAGGAGGCCGATTTAATCTTGATTAACACCTGTTCCATCCGCGACAAGGCGGAACAGCGCATTCATAAGCGTTTGAAGGAATTAGAGGCTTATAAACGCAAAAATCGCTATTTGCAGGTTGGCTTGTTGGGTTGTATGGCGGAACGCATGAAAGAGGAATTGTTGGAAACAGAACCCGTTTTGGATTTTATTGCAGGTCCTGATGCGTATCGTTCACTCCCTCAGCTGATTGCTGAGTCGCAAAAAGGTCATACTTCCTTTAACGTATTGCTCTCGGAAGAAGAGACTTACGACAATATCATGCCCGTGCGTTATGATGCCAACGGTGTGTCGGCGTATGTTTCCATCATGCGTGGTTGCAACAATTTTTGCGCGTATTGCGTGGTGCCTTATACGCGCGGTCGCGAGCGCAGTCGCAGTCCCAAGACCATTCTCGGAGAAATTGAGGATTTGTTGAAGAATAACTATAAGGAAGTCACGCTGTTAGGACAAAATGTGAATTCCTATTATTGGAAAGAAGAGGGCCAGGAAGTCTCCTTTGCGAAGTTGATGGCGATGGTGGCGGAGATGTCTCCGGAATTGCGCGTGCGTTTTGCCACGTCACACCCTAAAGACCTTTCTGATGAATTGATTGAGACGATTGCCCGCTACGACAACATCTGCAAGTGTATCCATTTGCCGGTGCAGTCGGGCAGCAATGATATGCTCGCCAAAATGCGCCGTGTTTATACCCGCGAGAGCTATTTGGAGCGCGTACGGAAAATCAAGGAGGTGCTTCCCGATTGTGCCATCACCACGGATATTATCGTGGGATTCAGTGGGGAAACGCTTGAGAATCATCAGGATACGTTGTCCATCATGCGCGAGGTCGGTTACGAGTACGCCTATATGTTCAAGTATTCGGAGCGCGGCGGTACTTTAGCATCCAAACGCTATCCCGACGATATTCCTGACGACGAGAAGACTCGCCGGTTAGAGGAGGTCATTGCATTGCAGGGCGAACTCTCTATGGAAAGCAACCGCCGCGACGTGGGCAAAACCTTCCGTGTGTTGGTCGAAGGAACATCAAAACGTTCTGAGGACCAGCTGTTTGGAAGAAACAGTCAGAACAAGGTGATTATTTTCCCGAAGGGCGATCACAAAATCGGCGATTACGTGGATGTGACGGTGACGGATTGTACGCCAGCCACGTTGTTGAGTTAGAATTTTGGGTCGAGGGTCAAGTCAATAGTCAATAGTCAAAGTCAATGTTGGAAAGAAAAGATATCCGTCATATAGATTACGCAACGTTAGAAAATTTCATATTGAATAACGGCGAAAAGCGGTTCCGGGCGAAGCAGATTTGGACGTGGTTGTGGAAGCGTGGTGTGGGGTCGTTTGCGGAAATGACGGATCTTTCGGTGGCGTTGCGCACGAAATTGGAGGAAAATTTCACCTTCAATCGTGCGGAAATCGCCAAAGAGGTGCAAAGTAGCGATACCACGACCAAATTTTTGCTGAAATTCCACGACGATAGGGTAGTGGAGGGTGTCTTGATTCCAAGTAAGGACCGTGTCACGGCATGCCTTTCCACGCAAATCGGTTGTCCGTTGCATTGCGCGTTTTGTGCTACGGGCACGATGGGCTTCATCCGTAATCTGCATTATAGCGAGGTCATTGATGAGTATGTCTTGTTGAATAATCGGGCGCAAGAGATTTACAATCAGCGTATTACCAATATTGTCTTCATGGGTATGGGCGAGCCGTTGCTCAATTTCGACAACATGATGACCGCCATTGATATTTTGACAGGCAAGGATTATTTCGGGTTATCTCCAGCGAGAATCACACTTTCTACAGCGGGTATCATTAAGGGTATCAAAGCGTTGGCAGACAGAAACTTCCGTTGTGGTTTGGCTATTTCGTTGCATAGTGCTGATCCTGTTGTTCGTCGAGAGATCATGCCAGTGACAGAGGGTAACCCATTACATGATTTACAGGCGGCGTTAGCTTACTATCATCAGAAAACGGGAGAGCGTATCACCATCGAATATTTGTTGCTCTCCAAGGTGAACGATTCGGAAAAGGCGGCGGAGCAATTGGCTCGTTTCTGTCGTCCCTTCCCCGTGAAAATCAACATTATAGAATACAATTCTACTTCTGATTCTTTGTTCCATAAGTCTGACCCGGTGCGCCGTAACAATTTCATCGCGGTGTTGGAGCGTTGCAATATGGTGGTCAATGTCCGATTGAGCAAGGGTCAGGACATTGCTGCGGCCTGCGGACAGCTGGTGGCCGAGCAGAAATAGAATGGCAAGATTTTTGTATCTTTGCCGCTTTGTTTTTGAAGTTATAATATATACAATATGGCAAATTTTTTAACGAAACTATTTGGCACAAAGGCAGATAGAGATATGAAGGAACTGCAGCCGCTGCTCAAGAAAACATTGGCTGCGTATGAAACCATCAAAGATCTCTCTATTGACGACTTACGACATAAGACGATTGAATTCCGCGAGAAAATCCGCACTGCCACGCAAAAGGAAGAGGACAGATTGGCAGAACTGCGGGAAGACTTGGAGACGAACTACGACATTCCTGTGGAAGAAAAACAGGAAAAATATAAGGAAATCGAGAAATTAGAGGATAAAGTGTATGCCACCACGCAGGAGATTCTCAATGAGATTCTGCCGGAGGCTTTCTCCGTGATGAAAGAGACTGCACGCCGTTTCAAGGATAATGAGACGATTACCGTGACGGCTACGCAGCACGACCGCGATTTGGCTGCTGTGCGTGAGAATATCACCATTGAAGGTGACAAAGCGATTTACCAAAACAGCTGGATGGCAGGTGGCAACATGATTCAGTGGGATATGTGCCATTACGATGTACAGATCATCGGTGGTATTGTGCTTCACCAAGGTAAGATTGCCGAGATGGCCACTGGTGAGGGTAAGACACTCGTGGCTACCCTGCCTGTCTATCTTAACGCACTGCCAGGCAAGGGCGTACACGTGGTCACCGTCAACGACTATTTGGCTAAACGTGACTCCGAATGGATGGGTATGCTCTATGAATTCCTTGGCCTTACCGTCGATTGTATCGACAAACATGAGCCTAACTCTGACAATCGTCGTCGTGCGTACAATGCCGACATCACATACGGTACCAACAACGAGTTTGGTTTCGACTATTTGCGTGACAACATGGCCCGCAATATTGGCGAGTTGGTGCAACGTCCGCACAATTACGCCATCGTCGATGAGGTGGACTCCGTGTTGATTGACGATGCACGTACTCCGTTGATTATTTCTGGTCCTACGCCTAAGGGCGATCAGCAAGCTTTCGATCAATATAAGCCCATCGTGCAAAAACTGTATGAGGCTCAGCGTACTTACGTGGCGCAAATCCTCACCCAAGCCAAGAAGATGCTGGCGGAAAATCCCGATCCGAAGCCGACGGACGAGAGTGCTCAATTGTTACTCCGCGCTCATCGTGGTCTTCCGAAAAACAAGGCGCTCATTAAATTCTTGAGCGAGCCGGGCATGAAACAGGTGCTGCAACGTACGGAATCCTTCTACATGCAGGATCAAAACCGCAACATGCACATTATTGATGATGAGCTTTACTTTGTGATTGAGGAAAAACTCAACACAGTAGATATTATGGACAAAGGTATCGATCTTATCAGTAAGGATGCTGATGAGGCGAAAATGTTCATCATGCCGGATGTGGGTGCTGAAATTGCAGATTTGGAGAAAGAAAACCTCGAACCTGCTGAAAAATTGGCTCGTAAAGAGGAAATCTATAACAATTACGCCATCGCGTCCGACCGTATTCACACTGTCCATCAGCTGTTGAAGGCATATACCATGTTCGACAAGGATGTGGAATATGTGATTATCGACAACAAGGTGAAGATTGTGGATGAGCAGACGGGTCGTATCATGGAGGGCCGTCGTTACTCCGATGGTTTGCACCAAGCTATTGAGGCTAAGGAAAATGTGAAGGTGGAGGCTGCTACGCAGACCTATGCTACCATCACGTTGCAGAACTACTTCCGCATGTATAAGAAGCTGGCTGGTATGACCGGTACTGCTGAGACGGAAGCGGGCGAGTTCTGGAATATCTACAAATTGGATGTGGTGGTCATTCCGACCAACAAGCCAGTCATCCGTATTGATGCTAATGACTTGGTTTACAAGACAAAACGTGAAAAATATGCTGCCGTGGTCGATGAGATTTTGCGGCTGCATGAAGAGGGTCGTCCTGTTTTGGTGGGTACAACCTCAGTCGAAATTTCTGAGTTGTTGTCTAACATCTTGACTCGCAGACATATCCAACACAATGTGTTGAACGCTAAGTTGCATAAGCGCGAGGCTGACATTGTGGCGGAAGCTGGTCAGGCAGGTACGGTTACGATTGCTACCAACATGGCAGGTCGTGGTACGGATATTAAGCTGTCACCAGAGGTAAAGGAGAAGGGCGGTTTGGCCATTATCGGTACGGAGCGTCACGATTCTCGTCGTGTGGACCGTCAGTTGCGCGGTCGTTCTGGTCGTCAGGGTGACCCGGGTAGCTCTCAATTCTTTGTCTCTTTGGAAGACGACCTTATGCGTTTGTTCGGCTCCGACCGTATCGCGAAAG